>Ga0123354_10013691_pt1 | contig 12600 bp, 8 predicted proteins | sample TergutLab28metaG_2_FD_97872 | JGI IMG/M metagenome (GOLD analysis project Ga0123354, IMG submission 97872) | Labiotermes labralis P4 segment gut microbial communities from Petit-Saut dam, French Guiana - Lab288 P4 | ecosystem: Host-associated > Arthropoda: Insects > Digestive system > Gut ... | reverse complement strand
TTTCCCTGTGTCTATAAGCAAATGCTGAGATGGTTCCCAAGATTCCAAGTTGCCACTACATGCTTCTCATGTAGCCCTCCTGACTTAAATTTATTAGTAACCAATTTCATATTTTGTATACATATAAAATAACCACTGCCACCGGGTGACAACCCAATTGCAGTTATTAAATATTATCATCATCATCATCATCATCTTACCACCTCTGCTTCCTCTTCGTCTTCCTTTTCTTCATGCTGCAGTGGAGGAAGTGTGGGCACGTATTCTAAGTATTATGCTTGTACTATGTAGTGACTATGTATCATTACTTCCATGTGGGCAAGATCTTGTCTACTGAGCCATGTAGTCATTCTTGTATATGATATGCATCGCTCACACTTACACTCTCACTCACTCAGTCAGTCAGTGAATCAGTCAATAAATCAATCAATCACTTGCTCACTGTGCTTAGGATTCTTGTTTCCCTATATACAGCATTAACTGATTGGTTGGTTTGTGTAATCAAGAGTTAGTGTGTTTACTGGCAGTACGAAATTAGTTCTTCGAATATAATCCAGGTTAATTCTCATCTCACTTCGGAGGCCCGCATTTGATCCTAGGACAGTTCGTGTGGGATTTGTGGCCGAGAAGTGGCATTGGGGTGGTTTTGTTCTGAGTACTTCAGTTTTGCCTGGTTTGTTATCGTTACTCTGTTGTCCAATGCTGACCTTTTTCTAAATGCGATAACTATGAGAAGGACAAGCAGACAAACTGTGGGAGCCTTAAGTGAAGCAGTGCAGTTTTGGATAGTTTGAAGTGTTGGACGGGAAAGTGTTTTCTCATGTTATTTCGTTTTGGCTCCAAAGGGTAAATTATGTGAAAGAAGAATTCTTGTTTTTACTGCTTGCTGTAGAGGAGCCAGGATAGCGTAGTTGGTATAGCGACTTGTTACGGGTTGGAAAGTCTGGGGATTGAATCCCGGTGGGGGGCGAGATTTTCCACACCTGTCCAGTTCAGCCCTGGGGCCCACCCAGCCTTTTCTATAATGGGTACCAGGTCCTTCCCGGGGGTAAAGCTGCTGGGGCGTGGCGTTGACCACACGCCCCCATCTAGCGCTCAAGTTAAAGAAAGAGTAGAGCTATACCTCTACTTCTCTGGGCCTTTGTGGTCGGTTCTAGGATGAACTTTACATGCACTTTTACTGTTTACTGTAGAAGTGAGGGTGTAACACTTCCTGTATTGGATGTTGTAGGTTTCTGCGTTCAGCACATGGGAGAAGGAACTGCATAAAATAGTATTCGATCCAAGGTATCTACTGCTAACATCCAAGGAGAGGAAGCAGGTGTTTGAAAAATATGTGAAGGAGCGTGCTGAGGAGGAGCGCAGGGAGAAGAGAAACAAAATGAGGGAGCGTAAGGATGAATTCAGAAGGTTGATGGAGGAAGCAGGACTGCATGGGAAGTGAGTGAGCTTTATGTGGGAGTCATGTAGAAACTGTGAATGGAGTTGTAGGATTTGAGCCTGTAGTAGTGGCACTGCAGAGGATTTAAGGCTTCAGAGATGTGACACTGTGTCATGGGGTGAGTGGTGAAAAGGTCCTGAACTGCTTGACCCTTCAAGGTGAAATCACTGCGATCCATTGAAATTCCAGTTACCAGTCTCCATGTGATACAGCATCACGTACCGGAGGACTCATTCCTCTGTATAAAGCTTCCCGTAGCAGGAAATTGCAGTCTGCAAACAGCCAGATAAAAGCTTGAATTGATCGTAGGTGTTTTTGGTGTTATATATGGTACAGTTATGTCTAACGAGAGCTGTGTTCCATTTATGCTTTGGTGTGTTTGGGTTCCTGATCACGATATTCGGGTACTGATTCGAGTACCAAGACGAAGGAGATTATGAAATTGTGTTTTAAGTTTTCAGTACTTGTGGCCACTATTAGAAAAATTATTAAAAATAGAAAAGAACTATCACTGTTTATGCCAAATTCATCATCACATATTGAAGTAATCTACCTTACATAATGTGCTTTGTTTGTTAGCGCAGTAAAACCATTATTTTAAATTCTTTTAGGCTCCCCCCCCAAAAATAGTGTAAAATCTGGGAAATGTCTTACAGGCACTTGCCCAGGACGGCAAAGAAGGCATAAAATGGTGAAACACACAGAATGCCCTACGTAAAATGGGGGGGTTTTACTGTAGTCGTTACGTGATGCCAGATGGCAGTTGTTGTTAAGGGGTCAAGAGGTACAAGAGGTGATTGATTGATGGTGTTTATTCCAGGTAGCATTTGTCATGAATATGAATATCATGTTGGTATAATTAGGCTGTGGACTAGGTGGTAGACGTTTGATTCCCAACTGCGACAGACTTTTGTCTAACCCCAAAATGCCAAGACTGGCTGTGGAACCCACCCAACCCCTGGTGAATGGGTCTTGGAGGGTCTAGAACCAGAGGGTATTGTAGCCTGGCTGTGGAGCTATACCCCCCCCCCCTCCCTCATATGCCTTCATGGCATGTACTGGGACATCTTTACCCTTGTATTCTTCCTTTTGGGGATTCCCCCGTGTCTGAATTTTATATGCTGACGTTTCGGAGTACACTGTCTGTTCCTTCTTCATAGGCGGTGTTAATAGGAAGAATAACCGGGATGAGATTGTTGGGGTATTTAAAGGTTTGGCTCGAAAATAACCTGAGCCAATTTGAAGGAGGTGCGATGGGGGGGCGTGTCCAAGTAGAGAAACAGGCTGTTGAGAGCAAAGACCCCAAGTGGAGGCCAGTAGTAAGTAGCAAGGAAAAACTGCACTACGTTGGGGTTATTCTTCCAGATTACACTGCCTAATGGAAAAGATGGCGTGTTTCAAAACATTGGCATATAAAATTCAGACGCCAGGTAATCGCATAAAAGAAAGAATACAACGTTCAGAACACAGCAGAAGTTTGAAATCAAGAATCTATACCTTACCTTAACCTTTATTGTGGGTATGATTCACAAAGAAGTGAAATATCTGAGAAGATCATTGGTTGTTGTACAGAACCTTATCTTATTTAGGCAAGTTTTAGAATTAAAATGATTAACATTTGAGACCTCAGAGAGAACTTGTACCAGGAACTGAAGTGGTTGTGTATTTCTCTTTTTCGTACAGATCATCCTTCAGTGACTTTGCCCAAAAACACGGAAAAGATGAGAGATTTAGAAACATAGAGAAGATGCGTGAACGAGAGAGCTTATTTAATGAGTATTTGCTCGATGTGAGGAAACGGGAGAAGGAGGAGAAGGTGATGCGTCGTGAGCAGGTAAGGCTACTCAGAACGGATTGCCTTCCTCATGCAGGCAGATGGATATTAGCCAATGATCTCACAGCAGAGTACTGTTGAATTTTCTTGACATGCCTACATTTTATTCTCAGTTCTTCTTAACTGTTTGTTGTCAGGATATATAAATTTCTATACAAGAAATGAAATAACCGGTTAAGATTACAATATGGGGGTTTTTAAGTTGTATCTTGTCAGTAGTATGCAATATTTCGCAACTGGAGAAGCACCATAAGACACCAGAACCATGAACATATCGAGCAGAGACCACACTGTGATTTCTGAACAAAGCATTCAGCTTTCCATTGAAACAGGCAGGTATATAGAGGCTATAGTGTCCCTCTGCTAAATGAGCTGGGGAATTGCTCAACCAGAGCAGTAACCGTCCCAGAATATTGGCTGAACTGCTAGAGGGTGTTGTCATCCAAATGGACATCTGGAATGGCCTCGTGGTTTTTTTTTTTTTAAAGCACTGGCGGTTTTAAAATTTAGGCACCTGGACAATCATTGTTGAAACCAGATGACTGTGCTGGCGTCTTCATCAGCAAGGTACTGCACTTTGTTCAAGGTGCGGGACTTGCACAAAAGGCCGATAACGGTCAAGGTTCATGGGTCACTGAGTTGCCAGCCCCGCTGTACTCGGCTATAAAGACAACATTGTATTTGAAGCGTTGGTTTTGGCTGTAGGGAAATACACTTTTTTGTTATGAATTTTTGGTTTTTGTAAATGACAGCTCAGATATGGACCCCCCCCCCCAAGAAAATAGTAAAAAGTTGGACGATGCACTGTCACAAAACATTGTTACAAGATCATGTTAAGTGAGAGTGACTTTGCCTTCAGAATGTGGAAATACATAAAAACATAATATTTTACTCTTGGGCATCGAACAAATATTTAGATCATGGGTAGTGTAGTCATTGTAGTGACTATGCTACAGGTTGGACAATCTAGGGTTCCATTTATGGCAGCTTGTGTGGGTCTGTGCCTCAGCACCCCCTATGACTTTGTGACATGCCTGAGGACAACTTCAGTCTTGTATTGAATGAGATTGGGAAGTTCTGCTTGCACATTTTGTGAGATTTGAGGTTCTTACTGATCCTCTGTGAGGTGACTGCCGATGTATGGTTCTAAATGCCACTCATATTAGACGACAGTAGTTGGGAAACTAACTTAAAGTGTTGTACAAGGTTCGGGTTTTTCACGGTGGAGTACATGAGGATTTCTGCCATATGGATTGTGTCACGTGTCAGCTTTCGGGACTTTGTTGGGATAGGAACAGGGCCCGGATCATAAGGCCTCATTTACGGCGTTTCTTTGAGCAAAGCCGTCGACCAGTTACGTTTAGCATATATGACAGGGTAAAATTTTCTCACCTAAGTTAGTTATCTGCTTGATCGTGACTGAGGAGTGAGTAAATCAGGTGTAAGGAGACCAAAATTCTTAATGTTATTCTTCGTGGAAAGAGTTAATTGTGAAAAACTGGTGCCCTGTAAATGCCTCACACTGCTGAAATTCCAGCTGTTTAAAACATTAAAACATTGACAGATACATCTTTGAAAACAGCGAGGTAAAATTTTATCAAAATTCCGGTGTTCGAAACATCAGAAAAGGTAAACAGATGTACAAAATTCTCCTTTAACCTTTTGGCGCCAGAATTATTTTTTAAATTTTAGCACACACTGTATATAAAATGTGAATAATACAGGAACCAAATATGTTAGAATTATGAAACAAACTGCATTTTGAAGAGAGAAAGACAGAGAGTATATACCGTGTTTAAAATATTCAGTACCTATATTTGTTGAATGAATATATAAAATGCAACTTTAGAGGTTAGCGGTGCGGTACGACCACTATAGTTGACATTAGGCATCTAAAGGTTAAACCATCTGGGCTGCAGGCAACCCTGTGACCTGGTTGCTACTCTCTTCTCACCTCTTGCCCTAGCTGTGCTGTCCCGACACGCAACATCTGGGTAGGTCACAGTCCACCCCTTTCCTGCAGCACTTGGAAAAAAAGAGTCCATCGCAAATATTTAAATTTAAAATGATTTCATTCATATTCTTTTAAACGGTGTCCATATTTCCTAACAAAAACTTTTATTCAGATATTTTGTTTAATTTTTCTCAAAATTTCTGGGAGGACTGCAGCCTCTGTAGCCCTCGTGGATGAGCTGCCCCTGATTGTGACATTGCATCACTGGGTAGATGGTGCATGAAGGACATGGTGCCTTGTCTTCAAGGGTCTTTGGTCCATGAAGAAAAGCAGAATTTGTTATGCAGTGGAAACACATACAGTCAAGTTTTGAGCACACAGCTGGACCACCACCCCCCCCCCCTTTTCCAGAAAAAAAAATTGGGGCATCAATAGGGATGTGTGGCTGGGGAGGGGGAGGAGAGGGGTCCTGGTGCGTAGATTTGTGTGGCTCAGAATTGGGCCTTAATTACACGTTATTTGAATGTCTGCAGCAACATAACGAGTGACACAGAATCACATGTATTTGAGCTGTGTCTTAATCATCACTCATGACACATGCTGTTTTTAGTAATACGTATATACAGAACAAACAGCCTTCCTGCCATGAGTGGTTGCAAAGCGCCAAGTTATTGGTTATGAGCAGCCGTACTTGAGATGCTGCTTCCCTGGCAGGGTAGAGGCAGTGTGCAGAAATGGTCTCTCCAGCTACCATAACAGTTTCAGATTCTGTCCCATATTGATATATCATCTGTCACTGAAATGAAGGCAATAAATAACCACTTAAATTTTTAAAATTTCGTTGGGCACTCTGAACATACTTTTTTTTTTTTTGTGATTTACTTCTTAAAAATGCTTTCGTGTCAGACAGATAAGAGACAGGGCTTGTATTGGACACTTGCAGGCTGGAAATTTTTCTGACAGGTTTTTGGTTCACACTGCCTGTATGAAATTGCTTCGAATGGTTTGAAGAAGCTAATTCCCAGACAGACAGTCCATTCTGTGTGTTGTATTAATTTAATGCAGCTAGTGTAAGGAACATGGTAGAACACAAATTACAGGCAGTGTTGCAGATGCTTCCTGTGTGATGCTGGCTTGTATAGTGTGTTCTTGTTGGATCACCAGTTAATGCTTACAACAGATATGGTGTATTTCGTGTACGGTCTGAAGACGATATGATATTTTTCTCCTCCTCCCCCCCCCCACTCTTTGGGGGGCACGCGGTTGCGCAGTTGGTTGAGGCACTGCGCTACAAGCTGGAAGGTCACAGGTTCGATTCCCGATAGTGTCATCAGAATTTTTCATTGACATAATCCTTCTGTTCTCACTATGACCCTGGGGTTGACTCAGCATCTAACACAAATGAGTACCAGGAATATTTCTTGGGGGTAAAGGCGGCCGGTGCGTAGAGCTGACAACCTTACCACCTACGTGTGCCGATTGTCTTGAAATATGGGAGCCTCAACCTCCTGGAATCCTCAGGGCCTGTCCAGGCCTGTAATGGGATTGCTTTCCCTACCCCACCCACTCTTTTGTCGAGCTTTCTTGGTCCTGGTCTCTTGCCCTGCGATAGGTTCGTGTGTCCTTATGCAAACAATCATAAAAATTGCAAATTTTTTAGCATTCCAGAGTGATATATATTTTCAGTTTTTTGAGAGCTTAAGAAAAAATTTCCGAGATATTAAAACGGATTCCATGGGATGTCAAGAAGATTCAACACTATTCTGTTGCAGTGGCTAAATATCATTTACTGTATTAAACACCAAACAGTGAATTCTGAGTTTAATATACTAAAGCTTGAAAGAAACACTGCTTAATAATTTTGTGTTAAATCTTGACATCTTAATTGAACAGTATGTCAAAACACTTTGTACAGTTTATTGCCAGATTTGTTATAATCAGTGGTAATGATGATACATAGAGAGTTACTTTGACGTGATTGTTCGGCATGTGATCTGTACAAGCTGAAATGAGCTTAACCTTTTGGCGCCGGAATTATTTTGTTTAATTTTAGCACACCCTGTATATAAAATGTGAATAATACAGGAACCAAATATGTTAGAATTATGAAACAAACTGCATTTTGAAGAGAAAAAAAAACGGACAGTATATACCATATTTAAAATATTCAGTACCTATATTTGTTGAATAAATATATAAAACGCAACGTTTAGAGGTTAGCGGTGCGGTATGACCACTATAGGGGTCATTAGGCGTCAAAGGGTTGAGCATAATGTACTGGCAACATGGGTATGAAATATAAAACTGTAATGTTAATAAAAATCCAACCAGATGCAACAGTATGCAGATATTTATTTACTGCAAAGTCAGTCTACATGTTTCGGGTATCACAGCACCCATCATCAGGAGTACTAAAAACTGTAACCGCAACCTCTGGTACAGGTTATACTGTAAAATAGAAGGATTAACTGGCATGAACTAGCAGTGTGTGTTGGCTTGTTAACTGCAGATAGTAATGGGTGGCAGTACATTAACATATTTACAAAAGTCTGGGTATACAATATCGTGGGATTTTGTACTACACATAACACACACTGCTAGTTCATTCCAGTTAATCCTTCTATTTTACAGTATGACCTGTACCGGAGGCTGCGGTTACAGTTTTTAGTACTCCTGATGATGGGAGCTGTGACACCCGAAACATGTAGAGTGACTTTGCAGTAAATAAATATCTGCATATTGTTGCATCTGGTTGGATTTTTGTTAACATTGAATTGTGATGCACGGAACCATGGAGCTTAAAAAAAATGTAATACTGTACTTTCACTTTGTTTTAAATAACCATGAACAGTATTTTAAACAATTAATTTGTAAATGTATTGCATCTGTATCATAAACTATTATTTTGGTTAATTGAATATGTTACAATAGGTATTCCAAATTATGGTTATAGAAGATTCATTCCATATTTGTTATTATGTGAGCTGAGCAGTGAGAGAGAGAGAGAGAGAGAGAGTATTGGTAACTGCATGGAAATGAGAGGAGTACTGAAGTGCAGGGAGAGGTAATTGTCAAGATATTAAGTTGGCTGAGATATCTGTGTGGTTTTACTTGAAGCCTTTTTGCTGGTTGTTTGCATATTCTTAGAACTTCAGTGTCACTGAAGGAACAGACGTGTCATCGCAGTTTTATCGATTGCATAGGACACAGAAAATGTGTTTATGGAATGAATGTGTTCAGTGGTGTGTTTATTTTTTTGGTGTTTTTAATTGTGCGTTACAGTCTAACATATTCTCTTCCAGGAACTGTATTACTCTACCAGATTTCCGTGTATTAATCCGTTCTTTTTCAGGTGGTATGTTGAGATGTATAATTATTTAAAATCAGACTTAACTGTATAACAGAACATAGAGAAATCAAATCATGGATTAAGTAAATATATTTGATATACAAGTAGCTGCATAAGTCATATATTCAGATTTCCAGAAATTGCTTATGCTTTTGCTGTTTGAGCTTCATTTTCTGATGAGATATTACTTGCTAAAGTAAAGAAGTAAATCCATTGATCAAATGATAGAAGAAGCAAGGCTTGTGGCCTCTTTTGATGAAGAAACTGAAATGGTTGTATGCTTTTAATATTACTAGTGTCCGAGGCTATTCAATTAGTCGATCTTACTTAACTAACTTAACACTTAACTCTATTATTCACTTTCAAGAAGTGGCCAGCAAGCGTCCGACCCGCTCCTGTCACGACGCCAGCCTAAACATTGCCTGCCAAGGCTTGCTGACCAAACCCGAACCTACCGGTAGCCTACCGCTGGCTGGTACTAGTTTTGTTCACACACGGTATAGCAAACATCAACTTTGGTTTTAATAATTAAAAGTAAGATGAGTATTTTGTATTATTGGCTTCTCCAACTGGGCTTGAAGCCACACTTTGAATATGGAAGTTGTCACACTGTTCTCAGAGATCGGTTCATGCTTTGGCTAAAGATAATCTGTACTGGTTAGCACTGCTGAATCTGGCAGTCATTATGTTCATTTCTTGATGTTCCTGAGTAATTTTACAGAGCGAATTTTTAAGGTTTCTCACCGGTGTGGTTGAGGATTCCATTCTTCTGGGGGATACGGCACCGCGTTGCGGTAATCGGTTCCTGATATTCTGGCGTCACTGCGATCCTCTGAAACATGAGGAATGGATTTCCCAGTTCTGCGGCATTTCGTCCCAGAGGAACAGAATCCTTACTTTTTACAGCTTCAGCTGCAGTTTTGTAGAGCAAATGCAGTTTGACTGATGGAAGAAAAGCAGTTCCACTGATTATGCCACATTCAGAAGTGGTAGCTAATCTGTTAAATTTTTTCTCATACTGTTTTGACATCATTGAGTAGGCAGTAATGTATAGATGTGGCCCGGTTGGGTTGCCTGAAGAGCCAATGTAACAATACAATACATTCTGATTGGTGTCAGGCTAGTATGAGAGGTTTAAGATGCCTACCATAAAATTTGAATATTCTAGGTGATAAATACAAATCTTTGCATTGTATGTACTATTAAACACCGCAGTTAAGTGGATTTGGTTACTGAATGTCAACGTAGAAAGCAAGGCTCAGTATGCGAGATTTGGGGTTCTCACAACTGTGTTGCTATTGGATTCAGGTCTTCTTAGATGTGATGCTGTGTTATTGGGTGAGTGGTTCCCAGCATTTTTTCTTGGGGGTGCTTGATCCTTGCGGATGTAGGCACCGTGATCCTTTGAAAAGCTACAAATCACTCGCCCAATGACGTAGTTGTCACACCCCTGAAACATGGGCTGTCAAGGTTCAATATGTCTTTGATTTTCTAAATAATTTTTTTTTCTCAAATTAATTTATTGTATGCAGATATAACTGTATTCTGAAGCTGACATAATTCATGATGGTGTATTGACAGTGTTGAGTTCAGTAAGGTCAGTAACAACAGGCTTGGGCTTGTGAGGTTTTTTAGGTTCCTCCATTCCTGTTTATGGAGATTACATGTTCCAGGATGTGATGACATGTGTGATAAAAACATACCAACATTTCAGAGAAATATACTATGCCTGCATCTTCAGGGTTGCCACTCTGAAGATGTTTTGGGTATTTTCATCTGAAACATTGATGTGTCTCTACAAGACTGCATGACATCTCACCCCAGACAGTAGCGTGCTCCAGGCTTCACCATCTTGTAATTCAAAACCTGTCCCGGTTTAGTGTGATCTGGCAAATCGTTGATACTTGAGCTCTGCTTAACAAATTTTAATAACTTCTTGTTTGCAGCTTATGATATTTATAAAAGTTCTTGTTACATGTTGTTACAGTTTAACTTGAACACAGATTGTTAGTTTCTGTGGTTGAAGTAAATGTAAAGTGAAATAAAGTAAAATACAATAATGTAAGATCAGAGTGTAGAATAATGCTAAAGAGACAAAATATGTGGTAGTTTTCATGCCTCACTGATGTGGAGTGAAAGTCTGATAGAAGACTATAAAAGCATTGCTTTCACCACATCTGTAAAGATTACTACCAGTACTTGTTTTGGAAGCTGTAAACTTACAAATAAGTGGTGAAGAGACCAAGTTATTGTTGAAGCATCTTCATTTACAAGAAATCATCTAAGGAATAACTTGCATCATTAAGAAATCAGCCATTTTTGTTAATGAGTAATTGTTCTGGTGTGTGTCTTAATCTGATTTATTTATTTCAGGTGTGTTGTTCATTTGGAGAAAATTGACTGATTACTGGCAAGCTAGCCTTGTCACAGTAACATAAATATCCCTTTCTGCCAATTACATTAACGTATCAGTTCACAAAGAATGTGGGTGTCCATATTCTCTACAGTGGTTGACCATATGTAATTAATATATGGCCTCAGCCTTGATCCTGAACACAGTACAGTGCAGTAGAGTAGTGAAGTTTGGCTTATTATGCATTGAGGAATTCTTAATAGCTTGGGTTCCCGAAGTTTCATCCGTCACCATTAGCCTGTGTAAACTCGCACACTACTTGATGGTTTTATGTAACGTTTTGGTTTTACTGAAGCTCATTGTATTCTGTACAGTCTGCAGTACTACACTACAAACTGTGTTCTTTAAACTGCAGTATGCTACAGGACAAACTGTATTCACTCAGCAGTAATACACTACAAAATGTAGTCTGTAAACTCTGCAGTACTACCGTACCAACTATTCACTCTGCAGTACTACAGTACAAACTGTATTCACTCTACAATACTAGAGTACAAACTGTACTCACTATGCAGTACTACAGTACAAACTATTCATTCTGTGGTACTACAGTACAAACTGTATCCACTCTACAGTACTACATTACAAACTGTATTCTGTAAACTCTGCAGTACTACAGTATAAACTGTATTCACTCTACAGTACTACAATATAAACTGTATTCTGTAAACTCTGCAGTACTACACTATAAACTATTCTGTAAACTGCAGTACTACGGTACCAACTGTATTCACTCTGGAGTACTACACTGCAAACTGTATTCTGTAAACTCAGCAGTACTACAGTACAAACTGTATTCACTCTACAGTACTACACTACAAACTGTATTCTGTAAACTCTGCAGTACTACACTATATATTATTCTGTAAATTCTGAAGTACTACAGTACAAACTGCATTCACTCTGCAGTACTACACTACAAACTATATTCTGTAAACTCTACAGTACTATGGTACCAACTGTTTTCACTCTGCAGTACTACACTGCAAACTGTATTCACTCAGCAGTAATACACTAAAAACTGTATTCTGTAAACTCCGCAGTACTACAGTACAAACTATTCACTCTGCTGTATTAACAGTACCAACTGTTTTCACCCTGCAGTACTACACTGTAAACTATATTCTGTAAACTCTGCAGGCTACAGTACAAACTATTCATCGTGCAGTACTACAGTACAAACTGCATTCACTCTGCAGTACTACACTACAAACTGTATTCACTCAGCAGTAGTACACTACAAACTGTATTCACTCAGCAGTAGTACACTACAAACTCTATTCTGTAAACTCTGCCATACTACATTACAAACTGTATTCTGTAGACCTAGTGCAGTGCAACACTGCAAACTATTGTATTCTGTAAAATTAGCACCACTACATTACAAACTGTATTCTGTGTGCTGTGCAGAACTACACTACAAACTATTCTTTATATTGTCAGTACAATACAAATTGTATTGCCTCCCACATAGTACAAGGGGAAAACATACATACAGTTCCACCCTCCCCCCCCCCCAAAAACAAAAAAAAAAAACAATCAACAACTCCCAATTACACATTAAAAACCTCACCACCTCACCTATACATGCTCATTCATTTTGTAATAT
>Ga0123354_10013690_pt1 | contig 12600 bp, 5 predicted proteins | sample TergutLab28metaG_2_FD_97872 | JGI IMG/M metagenome (GOLD analysis project Ga0123354, IMG submission 97872) | Labiotermes labralis P4 segment gut microbial communities from Petit-Saut dam, French Guiana - Lab288 P4 | ecosystem: Host-associated > Arthropoda: Insects > Digestive system > Gut ... | reverse complement strand
TTAGCAAGGAATATATAGCTCCCTGATGATGGTCTTAGGACCGAAACATGTCGGAGCGTTTTTAATGTTTTAATGTGTAAATTTTATAAATTTTATATATGTGCAGTGGTTGGTGTAATAATTTAACCCTTTGACGCCTAATGATCCCTATAGGTGTCCTACCGCACCGCTAACCTCTAAAATTGCATTATATATATTTATTCAATAAATATAGGTGCTGAATATTTTAAACATGGTATATATTCTCTGTTTTTTTCTCTTCAATATGCAGTTTGTTTCATAATTCTAACTTATTTGGTTCCTGTATTATTCACATTTCAAATACAGGGTGTGCTACAATTTAAAAAATAATTATGGCGCCAAAAGGTTAATATGTTTTAATATTATCCCCATCTACGTCTAGGTCTACAAAGTTACTTGTTCATTTAAAGTCTTACATTATAAAACTGTACACAAATTTCCCATCTACCCCGTAATTGTTACGACGGAAAACGCGGTACAGGAATCCGGTTTTTGTGTGACGGGAAGTGACCAACTGGCAATGAGAGGGGATAGTTTATGTTTCGTACGAACAGACGGAGAAGGATGCAACACGAGCACCAAAATAGCCGACTTACTTTGAAGTTCCAATTACTCGTTCCAGGCCATGTTTTCATGTTTTTTGCATGCTTTCTTCTGGGTAAATCCCCGGCGTCTGAAGTTTATATGCCGACGTTTCGGACCACTCTGTCTGCTCCATCTTCATACCTACCCGCCTATGAAGATGGAACAGACAGAGTGGTCCGAAACGTCGGTATATAAAATTCAGATGCCGGGGAATTACCCAGATGAAAGCTTACAGCATTCAGAACATGGCGAAAGTTTGAAATTAAGATTTTTCAATTTTACTTTTCGTGAAGGCTTAAATTCTTCCCACTCATTGCTGGTGGTTCAATGTACGAACCTACTGCGCATTGTACAGTGGTCATGCTACGTGTATTGCATGTCGTGCCTAAGAGTCGCTGGCTAGTAATGCAGTAGAAGATACGAAGACTGAAAGGCATGGCATGCAGCACGCTGCCTCTCAAACTTCTGCGTAGAAGATGCTAATAACAGGGCGGGGTAAAGCTTTGGTTTCACTCCGACATGCGTATCTGAGCTCCTTCTTCTTGGACCCACAGGAAAGTCTAAGTCTGAGGGCCATCTGGAAGTTTAGTAAAGGAACAGGGCCCCCATAAATCGATATGGTGCACAAAGGGTCCGTCAATTAAGCCCTAGGTACATCGGGACCGTAAGATCTCGAACCCAAGCGCAAAGCAATCAATCAATCAATCAATCAGTCAGTCAATAACAGGGTGCTCCAAAAGAGTGGTAACCGTGAATCTGCCTAAACAGCACCACACGACACAACAGGGCAATTTGGATAAGAACGTCATGTAATAACTGCGTCTACTACATTTTACATAAATTCGACGGTACGGGAAATAGAAGGTATGTACTGTACGCAGAGGGATCGGGTCATCAAATATGCTCAGTCATAAGTCAGCCTCTGTGCCAGCCAGCGTCTTACAGTGACACTTGATATTCAGAAATGTCACACGAGGCTCATCTAGTTACAATGTCTGTAAGCATCTACGCTTATTTCCATACGACCACGAGGAACTGAGGTCATTATTCAACTGCGTGTCGTCACAGCCAGATGAACCCAGCTGGCCAGCGCCACCGCCAATGAAGGCTGCATTCCGTATCTCCACTTTGTCGCTGTGCATTGCACTCGGTGCCAGGTACCGACTGTGTTTATATTCCATACACATAAATGAAGCCAAATGTAATCATATTACTGACAATCTATGGGAAGGAGTGAGGAATTAGCATGCTTACACATAGAACATTAATGCTTGATTGTCCAGTTTGTGCAGTATAAGTTCTGGGAAGTCTCAATATCTGTAATTAAATGGGGACAAGGAAGTCTCCACTCTATCAGAATCCATGCCCTATGTAAAGCGCCTAATGGGTTCTAAGCAGCTTCGAAGTAGGAGTAATAATAATGTGAAGTAACACCAGTAAAGGATGGGAGCTCATTTTTAATATGATACAGACACTGTTTGAAAGTGAAATAGAACTCCAATTATCTGGACGCTGGTTATCCAGATCGGCTTCACCCTCCGGGTAAATTTGTCGAGAATTCTAAAAAACTAACTTGCCTTGAAATTGCCGGTTATCGGATCAGGTACAGTACAGTGTTATGACTTCTAGAACTTCAAATCAGGCGTGGTAGAAAGGTTTAGACGCAGGTTCGTACAGTGAATAACAACAGCCGAACTTCGAACTGCCAATGTAAACTATTTTCAAAGAAAAGTGCAATTATCTGTATTTTCAGGTTATCCGTACGGTTCGCCGTCCCTGTTGATCCGGATAAGTGGGATTGTAGTGTAAACATACAATATACGATTGAAGTACAATCTCATTCCATAAAGCACAAAAGCAAACAACCTCACTTAATGACGGACAGAGCTTCATTGAGCTGACAATGATGTGCAAAGTAGCAGGACAGAGGGGAAAGTCAATTCGCCATGTACATGCCTCACCGCGACTTATCGGATTCAGTCAACAGAGATAGAAAGAGTGGTATTAAAATGGGCGATTGCTGACACTGGAAACCCTTAACGTCGGTACTGTAACTGTCGTAAACCTTCACAGTGACGTCACAACTGCTTCTGTTTCATCATAGTGGTTCTCATGGTTACAGTAAAATGTTCACTGGTTCAAATTCAATTTTTTTTTACATTCTTAGGTCCGTGCATCGCTAATATATTGTCAGAGTACAACCAACAAGATGCAACGTTTCTCAGATTTATTTATTTCTGTAAGACGCTCTACATGTTTCAGTCGGTTTTCCGTCCATCATCAGAAGCTCAAAACTGCACATAGAGCGTCAGGCATTTGTCAGTCCGTTACTGCTACCCAGGTAGCAGTAACGGTCTGTATGTGCAGTTTTGAGCTTCTGATGGATGGAAAAACCGTCTGAAACATGTAGAGCGTCTTACAGAAATTAATAAATCTGAGAAACTTTGCATCTTGTTGGTTGTACTCTGAGAATTCAAATTTCTTGTAAGTCCACGAAACACACTTCATCATGTAACAACAGAAAAATAAGCACGACCCACTAGAAAACGTGTGATTTTAAATGCAGTCAAATGTAAGAGACATGACAGATGTCTTATTAATCCAACTGACAGCCACTTAAACAACGTGAGACAGACACACGCTGTGATTGAAGACGGAGGCCTGAACTGTGACAGTGTAAGGGTTAATCCAGAACACAGTTCATCTTGTTTGTTCCCCTCACTCATGACAAACTTTCTAACATTCTTATTAGAAACTGGTAGAAATGGGTGTCGATATGCCAATGAATACCGAGTACGGGTTCAGTACAAGATCTATAGCAAAGACATACGAACTTTGTAACAAGTAGTAAGTAGAGACAGAGATAACCAAGTATATTATTAAAAAAATAGGTAAAGTGATCCCGTTACAGGCCCGGTGTGGCCCAGAGGGTGGGTAGAGGTATAGTTCTACTCTTCCATGACCACGGCACTAGAAGGGGGTGAGTGGTTAGCAGCACGCCCCAGCCGCACTTTACCCTTTGGAAAGACCCGCTAACCATTTTACAGGAGGCTGGGTGGGTCTCAGGGTCGGTCTGGACGGGCGGAAAATCTCGTCCCCACCGGAATTCGATCCCGGACAGTCCAGCCCGTAGTAAGTCACTATACAGACTGAGCTACCCGGCCCATAAATATATTATTATGATAGTATTAAATACAAGCGATGCCTTTGTAACAAGCATTGAAATATGATTTGTATCTGTCTGTAAGCAATATGAAGCTATGCTCTTCATTATAACAAGGAAAATGAATTCAATTACGTCACTGATTCACGTGTTACCTAACAAGACGTATTTCTCGAAACATATTCCTGTCAGTTCAGATTTAATTACAAACATAATGAAATTTTCAAGAGACAGACTAGTCTAAAAGCAAAGTTAATTACGTACATGTATAAAAACAGCGAACCTTTAAAAATTATGCATCAAGTTAATATTTAGAAGACATTCAACGGCAATGAAATCCGAGCGACCGGTAACAGTGGTGGCCATAGGCTTGAACTTTAAAGACACTCCACTCCAATCTCACCCGCGTTACAGAATATCGCGAAAGGTTAAATTGGTAGTACTTTGAAATAGAACGCAACAATTTTTCCCCCAAATTTCTCCTACACAAAATCAGGAATATCTTCCTGCTCCATAGAGCACTGTGCGACTTCTATAGCTCAGTGCAGTCAAATAGCAGCATAAAATGTATTAGAACAACAATTTTTTTTATTCCGAAATAAATTACTTTATTTACAGACAAGACTACTCAGAATACAACAATATAAACAGCCAACTGGATGCAACAATAATAATTTTATTAATAATTCAATCAGCTCAACATGTTTCCGGCGATAATTTCGCCCATCTTCAGGAGCACTAGACTCTGTTTACAGCTTGTGGTATAATGCACCGGCGATGTTGCCTGCTAGTGACCAGCTTGTCACCATCAGGCAGCATCATCGGTGCATTACACCACAAACTGTAAACAGAGTCTAGTGCTCCTGAGGATGGGCGAAATTATCGCCCGAAACATGTTGACCTTATTGAAATTATTAATAAAATTATTATTGCATCTAGTTGGCTGTATCTATGATGCACGGCCACACAGACATCAAAACTACTCAGAATATTTATTTGATTGCGATATTATTATGAGGCGCCAAACTTTGACAATGGTGTCACTACTAAAGGCCTAATTACAAATCCCAGGCAATATATTCCGCTACACCATCATGTTATGGAAGCATAACTTTCAAACGACGGTAAATCTGCGCTCGCTATTTGTAACGGGATAGCTCAGTAGGTGTAGTGACCAGGCTATAAACACAAGCGACAGTTGTTCCTCTTCTCCGAAACATCTAGACCGTTTCTGGAGTCCACCCAGCTCTTTACGCAGTGAGTACCGGCGACACGTTCCATGGAAATAAATCGGCATGCGTTGTAAAGCTGAGTGCTGAGCGTACTAATGAATGGAGCTATACCTCCATTCCCCACTTGCATTCGTGTCATGAAAAAGTACAATGTCCACACATTTACACGTAGACGTACATAAGTTCGGGCGGGAGAAAACGTCGTTTAATTAATGTCGAACTGTAAGTTTTGGGTGAACATTCGCATGAGGTCTGAAGACCTATCCTCATGTTGAAAATGGGAGTTCAGAAATGCACGCATAGCGTCAGAATGCTGGGTTCTCCATCCCAGTTTGTTCAACAATTATCAATAACATATGTGACACATTATTCTACAGCTGCGGTTCTAAGCAATTTTCGATCCCACAAATGTCAACCGAGCTACGGTCGAGAAAGTCGCGTAAAAGCGTGCATATCAGGTATTTGTACAGAAGTCTGAGTCTTAGCTTGATTTTAAACAAAAATGGAATATCTCGACAAATTTTAGCAAAATCTAAGCTTGATTAAGTTAGTTTAGATGTTATAGAGCCCTTCCTTGCTTACGGCTATACGGACGTATCGAATTCATTAGCCGTTCCGCAGAACTGGTAAATTCGCCTCAAAGCAAACAGCCCACGGGACATTTGATCACAGTGACGAAGGGGAGGGGAGCTCTGCTCGCGGTATGGGCATTCTGCCTGTTCTTGCTTTGCGAAATGTTGTGCTGGACATTACCAATGTATAGGATGTATTTGATATACTATTACTAAAGGTTTGAGAATGGGCCGGGTAGCTCAGTCGGTATAGCGACTGAGCTACGGGCTGGACGGTCCGAGATTGGTCTACAACGAGCAGGCAAGGAGAAAGGTTGTCGGTGCGTGTTGTAGTGATTATGTTGCGAAGTGCAGTGGAAGTAATAGCTGAGACCGTGTAGTGTTTATAAAGTGTGGTGTAGTGCTTAAACAGGGCAAGTTTTGTAACATCGAACATGGCAGAACGACAACGTACAGTGATATATATTTTGACACTATTAGTCCACGTATTTCAGCTTATGAAATACATTAATGGATTCATGACCAGCTACAGGTATTGGAACAACGGCTAACTATGATACGGATTGATGGGATAAAAAGACACGTATTTGTGACACATACATACAGAACATTCTGCAGTCTACGAATGGGAGTGCTGAATACAGACATGTGACAGGGGAAATATCGATAGTACGTCTAGAGGTGACTGGCATGGGAATGTGGCGTATTCGGATCGCCATCCTGCCCCCAGAAGTAACTGAAAGGTACATTCGAGCAGCATTAGCATCATATGGGGATATTGTCTCGATCCAGGATTAAATATGTCCTAAGGCGTACCGCTACAAGGTAGCTAACGGGGTTAAAGTGATCATGATGAAACTGGCCAAACACCTTCCGTCCCAAATGAACATTGCAAGGCACAGAGCATTACCGTCTTATGGCGGCCAGCCAGTTACGTGTTACGGGTGTGGGGGCAGTGGACATATAAATCAGGCATGCCCCAGAAGGCGTGGAGGAAGTAAGGTAACATCAGGTTCGACACCCATGTCGCGGCTAAAGGCGCCCACAACCGGCACGGCACTGTTGACAGTCGAATTGAGGTGGTCCCCCAGAGCGCATCGCATGACCAGACATCGGAGTTTCCCCTACTGTCGACGACCTGAAGGCCACAAACGCCCCCCCCCTCGCCAGATACTAATGGGGAACAACAGGATCCCACTTACCAACGAAGGCATGATCTGACGCCCCAGGACGAGGACGCAAACCCAGACGACTTCACAACATGTAATGATCCCCAAGAAGCGATACCCGTGGACGCAGAAATGACGGCATTTGCCGATAGGCCAACCAGACAGACTGCGCGACCCCTGCATGCAAACACGCAGGGAGAAGGCACCAGAGAGGAAATGGTGACAGACGTCGGAAGTACAGACGAGCTGGATAACGAGGACACAGTGCCCGCGGACGGCGCAACCAACCCTCCGGATGAAGACCCTAAAACGGACGATCCGGGACAAACCCCATCCCGAAATAAAAAGATAAAATTGGAAAAAATACGCTGGAATACGACGGGAACGGACGAGAAGTAGGAAGAAAGTAGCGCAACCAAATAAGGACAAAGTATAGAGACTATCGTTGACCCCTCGCCCACTCTTCTCCGCAGTTCGACCTGATGGCCACTTTAAAGATAAATGGCATGACATCTCCCACGAGAATAGCGATGCTCGACGCATTACTCGGGCGCCAAGAAATAGACATTCTACTAGTACAAGAGTTCACATTCTCAATGACTTCCAGGAATACACCACACAATATAACATCGGCGCCAATACAAGTGGTACCGCCATCGTCGCGAGGGATGGAATTAATCTAGAGAATATCATTTTGAGTCCGTCTGGACGCACTATGGCTGCCAAATTCAGAGAGATGTCGATAATTAATGTGTACACACCATCTGGCACGGCGATGAAGCGGGAACACGAGCGTTTCTTCAACAGTGAACTGACTTATAAGCTGACTGGTGAAACGGGCCATATATTACTGGGTGGGGATTTCAATTGTATATTGGAGGCTTCGGACACGACCGGCGGCTTCACCTACAGCCGACCATTAGCGGAATTGGTGCATGGCCTAGCATTAACAGACACTTGGCTGGGCAACCCCACACGCAATGTTTACACCCGCCATTCCGCGTACGGAGCAACCAGGATTGACCGAATTTACGCAACACGAGAACTGCTGGAGAGGCAACTGTTTGTGGAGGCCATTGTAGCGCCGTTTACTGATCACCTCGCCGTATGTCTACGAATATAAATTGACCTACCTATTATGCGGAGGGGACGCGGGCTATGGAAAATGGACAGCGCTGTAATAACTGAGAAGGCATACACGGAGAAGGTGAGAACTCTATGGGGAAAAATAAAACGGCAGAAAGGGCACTTTCCTGACCTAATAATGCTGTGGGACCGCCTCTGTAAAAAGAAAATAAGACAACTATACCAACGTGAACAAGCCGAGCGCCGAAGGGACCGCTGTGTGATGGAGAACCATTTATAAGAACGCATGTATGATGTATTGCAGAGACTGGGCCCAGCGACCAAACGATACATGCTTTAAAACGCCTAAAAGCAAAAATTGTGCGACTTCAGAGCAGAAGGCTACAGAAATTTCTTGATGACAATAACGATGCTGATAGACCAGATGGAGACCAGCCGACGATATACCACATGTTTCAGACGGAACGGCGGCGTGCAGAGCGGACCATATATTGAGAGACGGAACAGTGCAGATGCTTAGACACCGAGCGGAATAGCACAGATTCTTACAAATTTTCTACGGAACATGTACGACACAATAGAGGTGAACAATGCCAGCGTGGTAAAGTTGATGAAGGTAGTCCGCCGCGAGCAGAATACTTCGTATGAGGGAATGCTCGAGTCACCATTCGAGCCAACGGAGATATACCGAGTCATACAAGCGGGCGGGCGGAAAAAGGCACCTGAGAACGATGGACTAGGCCGCGAAATCTATTCACACAACTGGGCAATCTTAAAAGACGACCTGTTTGAGGTCATCAACCAAGTGTTCTGGACAGGAAACATATCGCAGCAACAGAAACGAGGCGAAGTAGTTTTCCTGCCGAAAGCGCACGGGAACCAAACACCAGAAGACTACCGCCACATCACACTCCTCAACTCTGACTACAACATTCTTGCTCGTATTATCGCACAACGTCTGCGTCCAGTGTTGGCAGATCACCTAACGGAGGCCCAATTCTGTGAGGTTCCTGGAAATACGATCATTGACGCGGGGGCAACGGTACGTGATACCATCGCGTATGCGGAAAACGGAAGGATCCCGTTATGCGTGCTTTCCCTTGATTTTAAAAATGCTTTCGATAGGATCACCCACAACTACCTGTTTCAAACACTCCAGGGATACGGCATTGGAAACGCCTTTATCGCCGGTATCAAGAGGATGTATGAAGGTCCTACGTCCTCAGTTCAAATAAATGGCCATCAATACGGACCCATACCAATTCGATACGCCGTGCGGCAGGGGTGTCCCATGAGTATGGCCATCTATGCTCTGTGTCTCCACCCATTCCTTCACCTTCTGGACCTAAACCTACCAGGTATAAGGATAGGACGCCGCACACGCCCCACATCGGTGGTGGCTTATGCCGATGACGTGATCATTTTTGTGACATCTGCTGCTGATTTCGCCATTATAGAGGACGCCATCCGCCTATATGAACGGGCACCACGTGCCCGCCTCAACACTCGAGAATCTAAAGCCCTCGCGGTAGGAAGCTGATTATACAGGAGGACGTCTTGGGGATCAAATATCATCCTCATGAGACCACATTAGGCGTCACTTTCTGGGGCACAATCGAGCAAACGATGAAAGACTCCTGGGCACGATTAACAGGGAAGGTACGAGCGCTGGCAAATCGAACCTACACTCGGTGCCATTGCCTGGCAACACGGATGCGTTATGTCAACACTTTTCTCCTGTCCAAATTCTGGTATACCGCCCAAATCTTGCCGACCCCAAACATATACACACAACAACTGAAAACCGCCATTACATGGTATATCTGGAGAGGAACAGAATTCCGAGTGCCTGTATCAACACTACAACGACCGAAACAAATGGGAGGTTGGGAGATGCCGGATAATGAGGCGAAGTGTACGGCGCATCTCCTATACCGTATGTACCTGCAGGACCAACGGAATGGAACGGTGACTGCAGCATGGTTACAGACCTGGAACCTCACTGGCAGGCAGGCAAACCCACCCCATGCCGCAAAGTTCCCAACTAAACTAGCTTACCTGTAGGTTTACGTCGGCAACATGGCCTACATTACGCCTCCTGAACAAGATGAGGCTGACCGATTATTCCGTAGACGTATCTACACCTCAATGCACGGTATGGCATTGGCACTGAAAGGGGCACGGGACATGCGGATCATGACACAACACCCAACCACCCCTTGCTCTAAGGTGTGGAGAAACCTACACGCAGTATGATTATTGGAGGAACTTAAAGCAGCTTGGTTTATCGTTATTCGTGATCTCATACCGATCAACGACCGAATAGCCAAGATACAACGAAGTACCACGAACAATTGCCAACACTGTGGTCGAGTAGACACTCCGATACACAGGCTGACTGAGTGTAGCGAAGGGGCCGACATTCGAGGTGGAACCGTTCCAGAATAGCGATCATCCTTTGCATGGACCCGAAATACATTCTACCGGAGTAGACCGTCCGTCCTAGATTTCAATTTTGGCCAACAAAGAGGCACCGGGGAATTTTGTGGATCCTCGCCCACATGATATATTACCGCACACAACACTGGCACCGAGTATCGACCATCGAATACGCTGATTTCATTAGGCGTGCCCGATGGAAAGCAAATCAAACAACTCGCCGTCGCGAAAATGTTGGGAATTACTTGGAGATACTATAATCTCCGACACACATCAACTGTAGAAACTGTGTTCCCGCTAGCTGCAGGATAATTGGGTCACAGTACCATAACTGCAAGGACTCCTCCGACCGATGACGTCGCCACCATAACGGCGTTATCCTAAGGGCCTAGAGTAACAAACGAACAATGCAATTCGAACACAAGGCCAATAGTCCGTTAACAATACATTACTGAGATATATTCCACACAAACATTGTATTTGTGTACTGAGGGATCAATAAAGTTGTAATTAAAAAAAATCTCGGTGGGGACGAGATTTTGCGCCCGTCCAGACCGGCCCTGGGGCCCACCCAGCCTCCTGTAAAATGGGTACCAGGTCTTTCCCGGAGATGAAGTGCGGCCGGGGCGTGCTGCTGACCACTCACCCCTTCTAGTGCCGCGGTTATGAAAGAGTAGAGCTATACCTCTACCCACTCTCTAGACCACACCGGGCCTGTAACGGGATCTCTTTACCTTTACATGTTTGAGGAGGCAGCAGTTTACTTCCTATTCTGAAAGTAACGCGTCCAAATTTCAACGTTAAATCCCACAATGACAGTTGAGAATTCCAAGTGATCTTCCTCATTCTGGGAGAGGACAGCTAATGAGGCTACAGTTACTTGCACCTTCTTGCCATTTCATCATACGCTAGTCCAGTGTTTTCGAAACTGGTTTTATCGGAACCTTGAGCTTCGGCGGGCATGCCAGGGATTCCGCGGAAAGACGATAATAGCTTGGGCAATGCTTTTTATGCGGTTATTTTTATCGCCTTAGTCTATAGGCTAATAATACTAAACTATAAATATGACGTAATACTTGAACTCAAGTATATTTCATTTTGACGGGGAATACTACGCAAAGAAACATGTCCACGACTTCTGACCATCAGAAAACTGCTACCCTTTCCAGACACTTACCTGTGCAAACTTTGATTTTCGTGATACCGTACGACGAAAACTGAATACAGAAGTAAGGCGAATTCTAAGGCGTATTTCATATTGCAAATTCCGCACATTATATGACATTTAACCCTTTAAACGCCGAGTTAAATCCAATCTGCCATCTGCTGGCGTTATTAGGAGCTCACCATATGCTCCATGTTAGGAGGGTAAGAGTCAAAATCGATGTGTTCATCAAAACAAGCTCATACTTCACAATGAGGAAATTAGCACGCAATACTTTGTATTGTTTTATTGATTGACTGTACCGACAGTGACGTTTACTCTTAATTTATTTGCATACAAGAAGAAGAAGAAGAAGAAGGAGAAGAAGGAGAAGGAGAAGAAGAAGAAGAAGAAGAAGAAGAAGAAGGAGAATGAGAAGAAGAGAAGGACAAGAAGGAGAAGGAGAAGAAGAAGAAGAAGATGATGATGATGAACTTAGGTCTACATTTCCTTCCCTTTTTTAACTGTTCCTTTATTACCAACTCAAAAACAGGGGTGGGTTTCCATGATATATTTCAGTCTTGGAAAGGGTTCTAAGGACGAATATATCTGAAAAGCACTGCACTATCCATATGCTGATAATCGATGCTCTAAAGGCAGACTCACCCGAAGTTTCCTTCAACGAACAATGAACAAGCGTCTAATGCTCTTCCGGGAAGAGCTGTCTAAGTACATATTGACTGTGAAGTGAGCAGACAGAAAGGGCACTTCTCGGAAATACTCGCATGTAGGCTGATGGAATTCGTTCTTCGCAGTCAAGAAGTAAGTCTGTCTGATTTCATGAGCATCAAAACCATAACATAATGTTTCTTTATTTCTGTCTTTTCTCATGACAGATTACTGAAGCTTTCTTTCGAGAAGCATGAAGCTTTATATGGAATCGAAACAAAAAATAACAGGAAACAAAGCAAACCGTGTGACAAGTCCTGTCAATACTGTGACAGATTGCATGAAATGGTCTTGTCATAGCTTTGTCGTTCAGTTGCCGCAGAGGTCCGAGTTCGTTCTCAGGGTCGTCAAAGTAAGGTTTCTGGCGGATGAAGTGGCACTGTGAAAGGATTGTCTCCAATTACAGAGATATTCAAAACGATTGTCGCGGTTTTAACAACTTGTCATACACAATACACTT
>Ga0123354_10013687_pt1 | contig 12601 bp, 12 predicted proteins | sample TergutLab28metaG_2_FD_97872 | JGI IMG/M metagenome (GOLD analysis project Ga0123354, IMG submission 97872) | Labiotermes labralis P4 segment gut microbial communities from Petit-Saut dam, French Guiana - Lab288 P4 | ecosystem: Host-associated > Arthropoda: Insects > Digestive system > Gut ... | reverse complement strand
TTCAATCCCAAAGGCGGAATATACTATCAGTTGAATCCGAAAAGCGTTCTGTATGGTTCGGTTGCAGTCGCTCATCGCGAGCCTAACCGGAATAATTACACCGACGCCGAAACGAACGAAATTCCCCGTCCGGAACGTTTGACCGATTACGAGCTGGGATACCGGTTCAACCGCAACAACTTTACCTTCGGCGCTAACTTTTACTATATGAATTACAAAGACCAGTTGGTTTTGACAGGAAAAGTCAATGCAATCGGCGAAGCTTTAACGTCGAATGTGCCGGACAGCTACCGGACGGGAATCGAATTGACTGCCGGCGCGCGCATCATTCCCTGTTTGGAATGGAACGGCAACCTGACATTAAGCCAAAACAAGATAAAGAATTATACGGAGTACGTTACAGTTTACGACAGCGACGGGAATCAGGAGCCGGAACAGCAAGCCGATTATTACGGAACGACAAATATCGCCTTTTCGCCCGACATTATAGCCAACAGTTTGTTCACCTTTAAGTACAAGTCGTTTACAGTCGGGTTTCATTCGAATTACGTCGGCAAACAATACCTCGACAATACCGGACAAACGGACGTCAATGATACGGAAACCTCAAAAAAAGATAGGAGCATCGACGCCTATTTTGTGAATAACCTCCGTTTGGGTTATGATTTTGGGAAGCGATTGTCTGTGCAATTCGCTGTAAATAATTTATTCAACGCACAATATGAAACGAACGGATGGGTCTGGTCTTGCTATTACCGTCAAGCCGATGGCAGTATAGAGCCTTATACCGAAAAGAGCTATTTTCCGCAAGCGGGAATCAATATTTTGGCGAATATAACCCTGCGATTTTAGGTGGAAATATCAGAATTTCTCAATAAAATCAAACAGACAATTTATTATTTTGTATTTTTGCCCTTGTATGAAAAAAATAAATCAAAGTCAGCGCTATATTTGGATCGATCATGCAAAATTTATAAGCATTTTTCTTGTGGTTTTATTTCATACTCCCCCTGTACTTCCCAATGTATTCAACACTTCGTTAAGCCTCCTCAGAATGTCTTGCTTTTTCTTCTTATCGGGACTATTGTTTAATTTCGATAAATATCCCTTGGTATGGAGTTTTGCAAAACACAGAAGCAAACAACTACTTATTCCCTATTTTTCATTTTTCGCGCTGTTTTATGTTTATTGGTTACTTTGGGGATATAAGCATGATGCTGCCGGCACTCCTTTTTATCAACCCGTGCTTGAGTATATTTACGGGCGACCGCGTCTTATTGATATATCGCTTTGGTTTGTATCTTGCCTGTTTGCCATGCAAATGCTCTTTTATTTGTTTTTAAAGAAAATAAAAAACCGTTTTGTTGCAATAATTATCTTACTTGCAGCGCCTTTTATTCCTGATTTTATTGACTTGTCGAATGCTCCCTGGATGTTGGATAATGTATGTATGTATTTCCCGTTTTATGGAATAGCTTCATTGTATCGAAAAGAGATAATGCAAAATTTAGGAAAAGGGAAAATACAACTCCTCTATGGAGCAATTGCATTATTTATTTTTACTGCAATTGTTTATCTGTTAACAAGCGGAACAGTAACTTCTATTTTTTTAATAACCGGATTGAAAATTGCGGGTAGTTTTTGCATCCTTTTTCCCGTACTTTTAGTTATAAAATACATCGCTGATTTTTGCGGAGAATTTGTTTTCCCGAAATATATTGCAATGAATGCGATTGTTGTATTAGCCTTGCATACTTATGTTATTTTGTCGATATCCGCTATAATAGCATTATTAGGTTATCCTTCGACTTTTTTCGATGGCAAGTATTTGCTTAAATTCTTAATAGCGGCATTTACCGTAACGGTTATGGTAATACCTATCTATCTTATCAACAGATATTTTCCTTTTATGTTGGGGAAAACGAAAAAGTAGTTTCGTTTCACCCGACGCTTCCTTCCAAACTGACTTGGAGTAATTTTTGAGCTTCGACCGCAAATTCCATCGGCAGTTTATTCAGCACTTCCTTAGCATATCCGTTGACAATCAAACCGACTGCTTCTTCGGTGGGGATTCCGCGCTGATTGCAATAAAACAGTTGGTCTTCGCTGATTTTAGAGGTGGTTGCTTCGTGTTCTACAATTCCCGTTTCGTTCTGAATATCCATGTATGGAAATGTATGCGCTCCTGAAATGTCGCTCAATAACAGACTGTCGCATTGGGAATGATTGCGGGCGTTTTCAGCATCTTTACCAACCTTCACCAACCCTCTGTAGCTGTTTTGGCTTTTCCCTGCCGAAATTCCCTTGGAAACAATCCGGCTTTTGGTGTTTCTGCCGATATGAATCATCTTAGTGCCGGTGTCGGCTTGCTGGTAATTGTTTGTGACCGCAACCGAATAAAATTCGCCAACCGAATTGTCGCCCGACAAGATGCAACTCGGATATTTCCACGTAATCGCAGAACCTGTTTCCACCTGCGTCCACGATATTTTTGAAGATTCTCCTTTGCAATGCCCGCGTTTGGTTACAAAATTGTAGATGCCTCCTTTTCCGTTTTTATCTCCCGGATACCAGTTCTGCACGGTTGAATATTTCACTTCTGCACGGTCGAGTGCGATAATTTCCACAATTGCCGCGTGCAGTTGATTCTCGTCGCGCATGGGGGCAGTGCAGCCTTCGAGGTAACTGACGTAGGCGTCATCTTCAGCCACAATCAGGGTGCGTTCAAACTGTCCCGTATTCATTGCGTTGATTCTGAAATAGGTCGAAAGTTCCATCGGACAGCGGACACCTTTGGGAATAAACACAAAAGAGCCGTCGCTGAATACAGCCGAGTTGAGGGCGGCAAAAAAATTATCCCGATAGGAAACAACGCTTCCCAAGTATTTTTTCACCAAATCGGGATGAGACTGAACCGCTTCGCTAAAGGAGCAGAAGATAATTCCTTTTTCCGCCAGATTTTCTTTATAAGTCGTTTTCACGGAAACGCTATCCATCACAGCGTCAACGGCCATCCCGGAAAAAAGTTTTCGTTCATGCAAGGGAATTCCTAATTTGTCGAATGTTTTCAATAACTCGGGGTCTACTTCTTCCTGACTTTTCGGACCCGCTTTCGTTTTCGGAGCGGCATAATAAATAATATCCTGATAGTCAATCTCCGGAATTTCGAGATGCGCCCATTCCGGCATTTTCAGCGTTAACCAATATTGATAGGCTTTCAAACGAAAATCCAACAACCATTCAGGTTCATTTTTCTTAGAAGAAATTATCCGGATAATATTCTCATTCAGACCCTTTGGAATAAAATCCGTGCTAATGTCCGTAACAAATCCATATTCATAGTCTTTGTTAGTCAATTCATTTAATATGTCTTGTGTATCTTCAGCCATTTTGCTCGTGTATAATAAACTCTTTAATGTAAGGAAAAACTGTTGGAAAAATCATTTTTACTTTATCATAAAAAATCGAATTTTCTTTGACCGGTTTAGGAATGACTTGGGATTTCGTATCAAAAACGACGATAAAATTAAATATGATACTCAAACATATCGTCCACATACATGCACCGAATAAGGCGCCGGACAACTTGTTAATAATTCCTATCGGCGTATGGTTAATGACTTTATCTATTAATTTGGCTGCGATGAGAAATAAGCAAATAATTAAAACAAAAGCTAAGACATAATAAATAATGTTTTGCACATCAGGAGAAAACCAATTATTCTCCTGTTGAATATACGGTTGCATCCAATTACGTATGGATTTCGCAATTGCTCCCGATAAAAGGATAGCGGCAACCAAAGCAATTAGTGAAATAAGCTGTTTAACAATTCCGGTGACTAAGCCGTGTATTACACCTATAATGATACAGGCAATAATGACTATATCCAACCAGTTCATAATGTTTGTTTTACTTCTATTTCTTCAAATGCTTCAACGATGTCGCCTACTTTAATGTCGTTGAAGTTGTGTATATTTAATCCGCATTCATATCCTTGGGCGACTTCTTTCATATCGTCTTTGAAACGTTTCAGCGAACCTAACTCGCCGGTAAAGATAACGATACCATCGCGAATAAGACGAATTCTGTTGCCTCGCTTGATTTTTCCTTCCCTCACCATACAACCGGCAACCGAACCTACTTTGGTGATTTTGAATACTTCCCTGATTTCCACGTTAGCAATGATCTCTTCCTTGATTTCCGGCAAAAGCATACCTTCCATAGCTGCTTTTACTTCTGCAATGGCATCATAAATAATTGAATAAAGACGAATATCCACTCCTTCTTTTTCTGCCGATCTCCGCGCCGACAAGGAAGGACGCACTTGAAATCCGACGATAATTGCATCCGAAGCGGCTGCCAAAATCACATCCGATTCGGAAATTTGTCCTACGCCCTTGTGAATAACATTCACCTGGATATGTTCGGTGGAAAGGCGGATGAAAGAATCGGACAGCGCTTCGACAGAACCGTCCACATCGCCTTTTACAATGAGATTTAATTGTTGGAAATTACCGATAGCAATTCGCCGTCCGATGTCGTCAAGCGTTAACAGTTTTTGTGTACGCAAGCCTTGTTCGCGTTGCAGTTGTTCGCGTTTCGTAGCAATCTCACGCGCTTCCTGTTCGGTTTCCATTACGTGAATAACATCTCCGGCTTGAGGAGCGCCGTTGATGCCGAGAATCAGTACCGGCTCGGCAGGACCGGCTTCGATGATCCGTTGGTTTCGTTCGTTAAACATAGCTTTGACACGCCCGAAATGAGTTCCGGCCAAAACTACATCGCCCGTTTTAAGCGTACCGTTTTGCACTAACATGGTAACAACATACCCGCGACCTTTATCTAAAGAAGATTCAATGACCGAACCGATAGCTTTTCGCTTCGGATTGGCTTTCAAATCCAACAATTCGGCTTCCAGCAGCACTTTTTCCAATAGTTCCTGAACGCCGATACCTTGTTTAGCTGAAATATCTTGCGATTGATATTTTCCACCCCAGTCTTCAACTAAGTAATTCATATTGGCAAGCGTTTCCTTTATCTTTTCAGGATTAGCGCCGGGTCTGTCAATTTTGTTTATGGCGAAAACAATCGGAACATTTGCCGCTGAAGCGTGATTGATTGCTTCAATGGTTTGCGGCATCACATTGTCGTCGGCGGCAACGATAATAATAGCGATATCGGTCACGCTGGCGCCGCGGGCGCGCATTGCGGTAAACGCTTCATGTCCGGGAGTATCTAAGAACGTAATTTGACGCCCGTCGGGCAGCTCGACGTTGTATGCTCCGATGTGTTGGGTAATACCGCCTGCTTCGCCTGCAATTACGTTGGTTTTCCGAATATTATCCAAAAGGGAAGTTTTCCCGTGATCAACGTGTCCCATAACGGTAATAATCGGAGGACGCGGCACTAAATCCGTTTCGCTATCTTTTTCTTCCGTGATTGCTTCTACTACTTCCGCACTTACATATTCGGTTTTGAATCCGAATTCTTCGGCGACAATATTGATGGTTTCGGCGTCCAAACGCTGATTAATGGAAACCATAATGCCGATACTCATGCAAGTGGAAATAATACGAACGACAGGAACGCTCATCATGTTTGCCAAATCATTTGCGGTGACAAACTCCGTAATTTTAATAATTCGACTTTCCTGCGCTTCCAATTGAGACTGTTCGGTTTGGCGTTGTGAAAACGCATCTCGTTTTTCACGCCTGTATTTGGCGCCTTTCTTTAATCCCTTGTTCGTTAATCGAGCCAAGGTTTCCTTAATTTGCTTCTGAACATCTTCTTCGCTGATTTCACTTCTTACCGGTTTTCGAAGTCTGAGCCGCGTATTATCCTGTTTTGTGAAAGGAGAAGCGCCTTTTTCTATATCAATTTTTTCGCGTTTAATCCTGTTACGCTTCTTTTTCTTCGCTTCTTCCAATTCTGATTTTTTTACCAAAACGGGTTTTTCTTTTTTCTCCTGCTTTGTATCTTCAACTACAGGTTTCTTGGCTTTAGCGGCTAAAGCGGCTTTTTTATCTTTTTCCACCCGCTCCTTCCGTTTCTCTTCTTTCGTTTTCTTTTTCGGTCGAGTTGATTGATTAATAGCATCTAAATCAATCTTCCCGGTAACTTTAATCGCCGGCTCGATGACGGGTTTGTTTAAGCGGAATATCTCATCTTCATCGGGATTTTCTTCCTTGTCTTCTTTCGAAACAGGTAATTCCGCCGATTCGATTTCTCCTCCTTCTTCTTCTTCTTCCGATTCTTCCCCCTCATCCACTTCCGGGATTTCCGGCTCTTCCTCCAACGCTATTTCTTCGGGATTTGAATCGTCATCAAAAGTATCCTCTTCAATAGCAGCGATTTCAGGAATAACCGGCTCTATAATAATTTCCTCTTTTATTTCTTCGATAATTTCTTCTTCCTCAGGTGTTGGTTGCATTTCTTCGTTTTCTATCGGTTGTGGTTTATCTTTTTCTTTTTGTATTTCCGGTCTGGGCTTTCCAATAGCATCCAAATCAATTTTTCCAACCGTTGTAAATTTGGGTCGAATATCTTCCGGCACTTCGGTTTTAATTTCTTCTACCTTTTTTGTTTGTTCATAGCCTTCGACCGCCACCGTTTCTTTTTTTTCTTTGTGGTGACGTTCCTGGCTCATTTTGTCTGATTCTTCTTTTATATTCTTATCCTTTTTAAACTCTTTGATAAGGAATTCATACGCCTCATCGCTAATTTTCGCATTGGGGTCTTCCTTGGTGTCTGAAAAACCCTTCTTATGTAAAAATTCCACCACAGTGGATAGTCCTACATTTAAATCTCTTGTTATTTTATTTAATCTGATAGGCATATTTTTTTATTCTTCTTCTTCAAATTCAGCATTCAAGACACGGAAAACTTCATCCACCGTGCTTTCCTCCAAATCCGCCTTTTCAATAACTTCGCTTCGATTCATTGCCAAGACATTCTTTGCCGTATAGCAACCGATATTTTTCAGCGCATCGATAACCCACATTTCTATTTCGTCGTCAAATTCATCCAAATAGATATCTTCACCGTCGATGTCCACATCACGAAATACGTCAATCACGTATTCGGTCAACATGCCGGCTAATTTTATGTTTAACCCGCTTTTTCCAATGGCTAATGAAACTTCTTCGGGGCGGAGATAAACTTCTGCTTTTTTATCCGCTTCGTGTATTTTTATTGTGGATATTTTCGCAGGACTTAATGCACGCTGGATAAACAAGGCTGTATTGGCAGTATAGTTGACAACGTCGATATTTTCATTACACAATTCGCGAACGATTCCATGAATACGGGCGCCTTTCATCCCTACGCAAGCGCCTACGGGATCGATCCGGTCGTCGTAGGATTCAACAGCTACTTTGGCTCGTTCTCCCGGGATACGGGCTATTCGCTTGATTGTAATCAATCCGTCATGAATTTCAGGAACTTCCAATTCGAACAACCGTTGCATGAAAAGGTTGGAAGTGCGCGACAAGACAATTCGGGGATTGTTGTTTTGATTTTCCACTTTAACCACTACGGCGCGGCAAGTTTCATTCTTACGGAAAAAATCTCCCGGAATTTGTTCACTCTTCGGAAGAATTAATTCATTTTCCTCTTCATCCAATAAAAGGATTTCCTTTTTCCATACTTGATAAACTTCGGCCGAAACGATCTGACCCACCCTGTCTTTATACTTGGTGTAGATGCTGTCTTTCTGCAATTCCAGTATCTTGGAAGCTAAGGCTTGCCGAAGATTCAAAACGGCTCTGCGGCCAAATCCGGCAAAATTAACTTCACTCGTAATTTCTTCCCCTACCTCATAATCAGGATCGATTTTTTGCGCTTCCGACAAACTTATCTCCAGATTGGAATCAACCAATTTATCATCAGGAACAACTTCCCGGTTTCTCCAGATTTCAAAATCGCCTTTATCCGGATTAATAATGATATCGTAATTCTCATCCGAACCGAACATTTTGCTGATCACATTCCGGAATGCTTCTTCAAGAATACTGATTAATGTGGCTCGATCGATGTTTTTGTTTTCTTTAAATTCAGCAAAAGTATCGATCATGTTTACTTCCTGTTTTCTCGCCATATTCTTTTAATCTAAAATCTATTGTCTATAATCTATTGTCTATAATCTATTGTCTAAAATCCATATTTAGCGCTTTTTATCGCTTCGTAAAGAAAAGGGATATCTTCTTCGACCGTCACTTTTCTCTTTGCACCTTCCGGTAGGACTCGTTTTTGTATTGTCAACACGATTTTCACATCATCAACGGCTTTTAAAAGGCCGGTGTATTTAACGCCCGACCGTGTCAATACTTCAATTTCCTTTCCGGTATGCTTTCTGTACTGACGTTGAATTTTAAACGCCTGCCCGAGACCTGCCGAACCGACTTCCAACGCATAATCTTCTTTCTCCCTGTCTAATTTCGATTCAACATAAGATGATAAAGCAACACAATCGTCAATTGAAACGGATTGATCATTATCTATTACAATTAAAATCGTATTATCCGGTTTGATTTCGATGGCTACCAAATAATTATCCGAAGACAATAAAAAGTCTTCTACGATTTTCGTTACTACCAATTTGTCAATCATAAACAAGAAAAAAAAAGGGACAAACGCCCCCCTCCTCCTAAAATTTCGGCAAAGATAATATTTTATTTGATGAAAGCCAAATATTTAATTTTTTTTTTTATTAAAACAAAATATTCTTTCAGGATTTATGTAGTTTGTAAAAAAAATATTATCTTTGCAATCCGTTTTGTGTAAATTTTGCAAGAAATATTAATGAAATGGATTGATTTTCAAATGAATTGCGGGGTCAAACCCACAATGGCAAGCGGAAATCAAATGTGTGAGTTAAATATTGTTCCCGAGTGGGAATCAATTTAATTATTAAATAATTTATGACAGATCCTATTGCAGATTATCTGACAAGACTACGGAATGCCATCAAAGCAAAACATCGGGTGGTGGAGATTCCGGCGTCGAATTTAAAGAAAGAGATCACCAAGATCCTTTTTGACAAAGGCTACATTTTGAACTACAAGTTTGTAGAAGAAGGTCCGCAAGGCGCTATTAAGATAGCCTTGAAATATGACCCTGTGAATAAAGTCAACGCAATTAAAATCCTGAAACGGGCTTCTACGCCGGGTTTGCGACGTTATACCGGCTATAAAGATATGCCGCGTGTATTGAACGGGTTGGGCATTGCAGTATTGAGTACCTCCAAAGGAGTGATGACAGACAAAGAAGCCCGCGATTTGAAGATCGGGGGAGAAGTATTGTGTTATGTTTATTAATTAAAAGGAGGAAATCGTATGTCAAGAATAGGCAAATTACCCATTACAATCCCGGCAAATGTATCCGTAACGCAAAAAGACAATGTGATTACGGTAAAAGGACCGAAAGGCGAATTATCCCAAACGGTTAATTCTGCTATTACGGTGGAAGTGAAAGATAATACCCTCACCGTTTCCCGCTCCGACGATGAACGCCAGAATCGCGCTTTGCACGGTTTATACCGCGCTCTGATTCGCAATATGGTGGTTGGCGTATCGGATGGTTATAAAAAACAACTTGAATTGGTCGGCGTTGGTTATCGTGTTTCCAACAATGGAAACCTTTTGGAATTTTCGTTAGGTTATACGCATCCAATCTTTTTGCAGTTACCGCCGGAAGTGAAGGTCGAAACAAAAACCGAACGCAATAAAAATCCGATGATTATTCTCGAATCGTTCGATAAACAATTGATTGGACAAGTTTGTGCTAAAATACGTTCTTTCCGCAAAGTCGAACCCTACAAAGGGAAAGGTATCCGTTTTGTAGGAGAAATCGTTCGTAGAAAATCGGGAAAATCGGCAAGTAAATAACATAAAATGCGGAAATTAGTATGACAACAAAAGAATTAAGAAGAATCAAAATAAAACAGCGGGTTCGCAAGCATATCTCAGGAACTGCCGTGCGCCCCCGTATGACTGTGTTCAGAAGCAACAAGCAAATTTATGTCCAGGTTATTGACGACCAAAACGGCAAAACATTAGCGGCTGCTTCTTCAATTGCAATTACCGAAAAAGCGCCGAAAAAAGAAATCGCATCTAAAGTGGGTGAAATAATTGCACAAAAATCAAAAGAGGCAGGTATCGACACCGTAGTTTTTGACCGGAATGGGTATTTATACCACGGAAGAGTAAAAGAATTGGCTGACGCTGCCCGCAAAGGTGGACTTAAATTTTAATAAGCAATGGCAATAAATAATAAAGTAAAGTCAACAAACGACTTGGAGTTAAAAGACAGATTAGTTGCTATCAACAGGGTAACAAAAGTTACTAAAGGAGGACGCACTTTCAGCTTCGCCGCAATTGTCGTCGTCGGAAACGAAGACGGAATTGTCGGTTGGGGTTTAGGCAAAGCCGGCGAAGTGACGTCCGCTATAGCAAAAGGAGTTGAAGCGGCTAAAAAGAACTTGATAAAAGTTCCTGTATATAAAGGAACCATTCCCCATGAACAACTTGCCAAATTCGGCGGCGCTTTGGTATTTATCAAACCGGCAACACACGGAACGGGAGTGAAAGCCGGCGGCGCTATGCGCGCGGTATTGGAAAGCGTCGGAATCACCGACGTGCTGGCAAAATCGAAAGGATCATCCAATCCCCACAACTTGGTAAAAGCGACGATGGCCGCCTTGGGTGAATTGCGCGATCCGGCTATGGTTGCTCAAAACAGGGGTATTTCAGTAGAAAGAGTATTTAAAGGATAAGAAGGAAAACAAATGGCAACAATAAAGATAAAACAAGTAAGAAGTCGTATCCGGTGTCCAAAAAACCAAAAGCTTACGTTAGACGCTTTGGGTTTGAGAAAAACAGGGCGCGTGGTAGAACACGAGGATAATCCTGCTATTCGGGGAATGATCGAGAAAGTAAAACATTTAGTATCAGTAGAAATATGAATCTATCAAATTTAAAACCTGCTGCAGGTTCCGTAAAAACCCGGAAAAGAATCGGTCGCGGACCGGGTTCGGGCTTAGGAGGAACTTCCACCAGAGGTCATAAAGGACAGAAATCAAGATCGGGTTATTCCAAGAAAATTGGTTTCGAAGGAGGTCAAATGCCTATTCAAAGACGCTTGCCGAAGTTCGGGTTCAAAAATATTAATCGCGTTGAATATAAAGCGATTAATTTAATCACCTTACAACAATTGGCAGACGAGCAGCAATTAACAAAAATAGGCGTAACCGAGTTGGTAAATGCGGGATTTGTAACATCCAAGCAATTAATTAAAATACTTGCTAAAGGAAAAATTACTTCCGCATTAGAAGTTTCAGCCCATGCTTTCTCCAAAACAGCGGAAGAAGCGATCGTCCAAGCAGGAGGTACTACTGTAAAACTCTGATAATAGAATGAAATGAGAGCAATTCAAACAATAAAGAATATTTGGAAGATAGAGGATTTGAGAAAACGAATCATCTATACGCTTCTTCTAATTATAGTTTACCGTTTTCTATCGGTTGTTCCATTACCCGGAGTTAATCCGGAGGCATTAACCGCTTTAGCAAAACAAACCTCCGGCGGTCTGATGCAATTATTAGACATGTTTTCCGGCGGCGCTTTTTCCCATGCTTCTATTGTGGCTTTGGGTATTATGCCTTACATCTCGGCATCCATTGTCATTCAGTTATTAGCTATCGCAGTTCCTTATTTTCAAAAATTACAGAAGGAAGGTGAAAGCGGAAGAAGGAAAATCAACCAATATACCCGTTATTTAACCGTAGCGATATTGTTATTCCAGGCGCCTACCTATTTGGTCAATTTGAATGTCCAGATGCGTCAGGCTTCGGGAACTATTATTCCTACCGGGGTTTGGTTTAACGTCAGTTCAACCATAATACTTACTGCGGGTTCAATGTTTGTGTTGTGGCTGGGAGAAAGGATTACCGATAAAGGAATCGGCAATGGCGTATCATTCATCATCATGGTCGGTATTTTGGCGCGGTTGCCCCATGCGCTATCGCAGGAATTTGTTTCACGAATCAGTGAAGCGACAGGCGGCTTGGTGATGTTCCTCGTGGAAATCATTTTCCTTTTGGTGGTCATCGCCGGCGCTATTCTGTTAGTTCAAGGAACCCGGCGTATTCCGGTACAATATGCCAAGCAAATGGTAGGAAATAAACAATATGGAGGCGCTCGACAATACATACCGTTAAAAGTGAATGCCGCCAACGTAATGCCTATCATCTTCGCCCAGGCGATTATGTTTATTCCGGTTACACTGATGCAATTCGGATCGGCAAATCCCGACAGTCTGATGTCTAAAATATTTTCGCCTTTGGCAAATCACTACAGTTTCGGATATAATGTTGTATTTACAATATTAATTATTTTGTTTACGTATTTTTATACGGCAATTACGATTAACCCGAAGCAAATGGCGGAAGATTTGAAGAGAAACAACGGTTTCATACCGGGTATCAAACCGGGAAAGAAAACGGCTGAATATATTGATGAGATAATGTCGAGAATTACATTTCCCGGCTCGTTATTTCTTGCTGCCGTAGCTATTCTGCCTGCTGCCGCAAATGTGCTGGGAATC
>Ga0123354_10013686_pt1 | contig 12601 bp, 10 predicted proteins | sample TergutLab28metaG_2_FD_97872 | JGI IMG/M metagenome (GOLD analysis project Ga0123354, IMG submission 97872) | Labiotermes labralis P4 segment gut microbial communities from Petit-Saut dam, French Guiana - Lab288 P4 | ecosystem: Host-associated > Arthropoda: Insects > Digestive system > Gut ... | reverse complement strand
GGAAGCCCTGACCACCGCTTTGTCCACCATTGAACGCAAGTATGGCCAGGGTTCGGTCATGCGCCTGGACGAGGAGGCCCACGCGGCCATTCCGGCCATCCCCACGGGGTCCATCGGCGTGGACCTGGCCCTTGGCATCGGGGGCATCCCCAAGGGACGGGTGACAGAGATCTTCGGGCCGGAGTCTTCGGGCAAGACCACCCTGGCCTTGCACATTCTGGCCGAATCCCAGAAGCGCGGGGGCACGGCCGCGTTCATTGACGCCGAACACGCCCTGGACGTGAACTATGCCAAGCGCCTTGGCGTAAAGACCGACGAGTTGCTCATCTCGCAGCCCGACTTCGGCGAGCAGGCCCTGGACATCTGCGACCTCCTGGTGCGCTCGGGCGCGGTGGACGTGGTGGTGATAGACTCGGTGGCCGCGCTCATTCCCCAGGCCGAGCTTGAGGGCGAGATGGGCGAGACCCAGGTGGGCGGCCAGGCCAGGCTCATGAGCCATGCGCTGCGAAAGCTGACAGGCACCATTCATAAATCCCAGACAGCGGTCATTTTCATCAACCAGATCCGCATGAAGATCGGCCACATGGGCTACGGCAGCCCGGAAACCACGACCGGCGGCCATGCGCTCAAGTTCTACGCCTCCTCGCGCCTGGATATCCGCAGGATACAGACGTTAAAGGACAAGGAAGAGGTGTTCGGCTCGCGCTGCCGGGTGAAGGTGGTGAAAAACAAGGTGGCCCCGCCGTTCCGCGAGGCGCAGTTCGACATCCTCTACGGCACGGGCATCTCGCGCGAGGGCGAACTGATAGACATGGGCGTGGATGCGAACATTATTGACAAGTCCGGGGCCTGGTTCGCGTTCGGGTCGGAGAGGCTCGGCCAGGGCAGGGACAAGGTGCGGGAGTTCCTGCGCGAGAACGAGGACATCCGCCAACAGATCGAGGAGAAAATCTACGAGCATTTGGGCCTTGGAGAGCCGGCCGTTGTGAGCAAGTCCGCCGCAGGAGAAGACGTTGATAACAGCAACTGAGATCCGCCGGAAGTTCCTGGAGTATTTCGCCGCCAACGGCCACACGGAAGTGGCCAGTTCCTCGCTTGTGCCGCGCGATGATCCCTCGCTTCTTTTCACCAACGCGGGCATGGTGCAGTTCAAGAAGGTCTTTGTGGGCCGGGAAAAGCGCGAATATTCCCGCGCGGTCACGTCCCAGAAGTGTCTGCGCGTGGGCGGCAAGCACAACGACCTGGAGAACGTGGGCCGCACCGCGCGCCACCACACCTTTTTCGAGATGCTCGGCAACTTCTCCTTTGGGGACTACTTCAAGGAGGAGGCCATCCGCCTGGCCTGGGGCTTTTTGACCGAGGCTCTTAAACTTCCCAAGGATAAACTGTACGCAACGGTCTTCCGGGACGACGACGAGGCCATCGAACTCTGGAAAAAAGTCGCCAAGCTTCCGGCGGAGCGCATCTTCCGCCTGGGCGAGAAGGACAACTTCTGGTCCATGGGCGATACCGGCCCGTGCGGCCCCTGCTCGGAGATACTCATTGACCAGGGCGAACACATGTCCTGCGGCCCGGACTGCGGCATCGGCCGGTGCGACTGCGACCGCTTCCTGGAGATCTGGAACCTGGTGTTCATGCAGTACGATCAGGTCGAGCCGGGCAAGCGCGTGCCCCTTCCCAGACCCTCCATTGACACCGGCATGGGCTTGGAGCGCGTCAGCGCCGTGTGTCAGGGGGTCTATTCCAATTTCGACGGCGATTTGTTCACGCCCATCATCGCGGCCACGGCGCGGCTTGCGGGCGTGGAATACAAAAAGGACGAGGAGACCGATACGGCGCTGCGCGTCATTGCGGATCACTGCCGCTCCATGGTCTTTCTCATCGCGGATTCCATCCTGCCCGGAAACGAGGGGCGCGGCTACGTGCTGCGCCGCCTTATCCGGCGCGCGTTCCGTTTCGGCCGCCTGATGGGCCTGAAAGACCCCTTCCTGCACAAGGTCTGCCCCACGGTGGTGGAGATCATGGGCCCGCAGTATCCCGAGGTCGTGGCGGGCATGGATTTCATGACCCGCGTGGTGCAGGAGGAGGAGGAGCGTTTTTCCGTGACCCTGGACAAGGGGCTGGAGATTCTTGAGGAGGAGATGGCGGCCGCGAAGAAGGCCAATTCCCGGGTCATCTCCGGCGAGGCCGCGTTCAAGCTCTACGATACGTACGGGTTTCCCCTGGACATCATCGCCGACGTGGCGGGCAAGCAGGGCTTTTCCGTGGATGAGGCCGGGTACGCGGTCTGCATGAACGAGCAAAAGACCAGGGCCAAAAAGGCCTGGAAGGGGTCCGGCGAGTCGGACATCGCCGCGCGCTTCAAGAAGCTCCTGGAAACAGGGCTCAAATCGCGTTTTGTCGGCTATGATACGCTTTCTATTCAGTCCCGGGTGGTGGCGCTCGTGGGCGAGGACGGGCTCCCGCGCGAAAAGCTCATCCAGGGCGAGGGCGGGGACGCGGTGTTTGCGCAGACGCCCTTTTACGGCGAGTCCGGCGGCCAGTCCGGGGACCGGGGTGTGGTGGAAACCATGACCGGCTCGGCGGATGTCCTGGATACGCAAAAGCCGGGCAGCGACCTCACCACGCACAGGGTCTTCGTGAACGAGGGCGAACTGCTTTTGGACCAGGAGGCCACGCTCTCCGTGGACGAGGGGCTGCGCCTGGCCTCGGCCAGAAACCACACTGCAACGCATCTTTTACACGCCGCGCTGCGCACGGTCCTGGGCGATCACGTGAAACAGGCCGGGTCGCTCGTTTCGCCGGAGCGGCTGCGCTTTGATTTTACGCACATAAGCCCGCTCACCCCCGAAGAGATCCGCCGCGTCGAAGACGCGGTCAATGAGGCCATCCTGGCTGATATCCCGGTGGCGGGCGAAGTCATGTCCATGGAGGCAGCCAAGGACAAGGGAGCCATGGCCCTTTTTGGGGAAAAATACGGCAGCGAGGTGCGCGTGGTGGAGGTGCCCGGCGTCTCCATGGAGCTGTGCGGCGGCACGCATTTGCGGGCCAGCGGCCAGGCGGGCGGATTCGCCATTGTGTCCGAATCCGGCGTGGCCGCCGGGGTACGGCGTATCGAGGGGGTCACGGGCTGGAATCTGCTGGGGCATCTGCACGGGCTCCGCGGCATTGTGGACGAGGCGGCGGACGTCTTGCGCGCGCGTCCGGATGAAGTGGCTGAAAAGGTGAAGGCTTTGCAGATCCAGGTGAAGGCCCTGGCCAAGGACAAAGAGCAGTTGCAAGCCAGATTGGCGTCCGGCCAGGGGCGTAACCTTATGGACTCTGTGGCGGACATAGGGGGAGTGAAGGTGCTTGCGGCCAAGGTGGACGGCGCTACCATGAAGTCTTTGCGCGAAACCATGGACGACGTGCGCAGCAAGCTCCCTTCTGGGGTGGCCTGTCTGGCCGGAGCGGGGGAGGACGGCAAGGTGGCGCTTATTTTGTCTGTCAGCCGCGATCTGCACGGCAGATTTACGGCCCAGAGCCTTATCAAAGAGGTCTCCGCGCTGGTCGGCGGCTCCGGCGGCGGACGCCCGGACCTGGCCCAGGCCGGCGGCACGGATCCCTCCGGCATTGACGCCGCGCTGGCCAAGGTTCAGGAACTGGTGGGGAAGGGCGCATAGGCCCGTCACGTAAGAACAGCACGCAGGAGAGACCATGAAAACGTATATTCTTCCGCTTTTGGCCGCGGTACTGTGCGCCGCGTTCGCCCTGGGGTCCCAGGGCTGCGTCCGCCGCGGCGGCTACGGGTACGAACAGGACGGCTACGGCGCGTACGGCAACCAGGGCCCCTACTACGGCGGCGAGGTCTATGGCCCCCGCGAGGGCTATCGCCGTCACGAGGAGCCTCGTGGCCGCGAGGTGTATCGCGACGACAGCCGTAATGCTCCTCGCGGCGCGTATGGCAACCGCAATGAGCGCGGCAACCGCGAGGCCTCCGGCCAGCCGAACCAGAGGGAACAGTATCAGCATCAGCAGACTCCGGGCCAGCGTCCCGCCCCGAGCCAGCATGCGCCGGCGCCTCAGCAGACCGCTCCGGCTCAGCATAGCGCCCCGGCGCAACAGAGCGCCCCGGCGCAACAGAGCGCCCCGGCGCAACAGAGCGCCCCGCCGCAGCAGCCTCAGCATATGTCCCAGGGAGGTACACAGGCTTCGCCGGGTCAGCAGCACACTTCCGGCGCGTCCCAGAACGGCGGGCAAGGCTCGAGACGAGGGAATTAACGGATGATCCCGCGCCTCGGCGAGTGAGAATCTCCGGGGCGCGGGAAAGGCGCATCGCACGGTCGCAATATGCCCAAGAAAAGAGCGCCGCAGCAGGTCGAGTTTCCCCTTAACCGGGCGTTTACCTTTGTGGAATCCGGCCCTGTGCTCCTTATTTCCACACATGCGGGTGGCAAAAGCAACGTGATGACGGTCAGTTGCCATGCCTCCATGGGCTTTGAGCCCACCCTTGGCATCTGCCTTGGTCCCTGGAATCATAGTTATGCGGCTCTGCGGGAAACCGGGGAATGTGTTGTCGCCGTCCCGCACGCCGGGCTTCTGGAGCAGGTGGTGGCCATCGGGAACTGCTCCGGCGACACGGTGGACAAGTTTAAGAAGTTTCACCTGACGCGTGAGCCCGCGTCAGAGGTCAAAGCGCCGCTGGTGGCTGAATGCCTGTATAATCTGGAATGCCGTGTGGTGAACCGCCAACTGGTGAACGGCTACAATTTTTTCGTCCTGCAGGGCGTGCGGGCCTGGCATAATCCGTCGCCGGCGGACGCGCGCTCGTTTCACGCCGTTGGCGACGGAACCTTTATCCTTGACGGAGAAATATTGAATTTGCGCCACAAGATGACCAAGTGGCAGGATTGCATCTGACTGATTGCGGGGGCGATGGGCAATGGCGAAAACGATTGATGAGCAGAGCAAGGAAAAAGCCTATTCGCTTTTTGACAGCGGCGCGATACGCGCGATCGAAGTCGGGACAACGGAAGGGCTGCGGCAAATCCACAAATATTTGTTCGACGGGCTTTTCAGTTTTGCCGGGCAAATCCGGAATAAGAATATATTCAAGGGAAACTTTCGTTTTTCCAGTTCATTGTATCTCTCCGAAAGTTTGAAAAAAATCGAGCAGATGCCTGAAAATACATTTGAGGAAATCATTGCCAAATACGTGGAGATGAACATAGCCCATCCATTTATGGAGGGAAACGGCAGGAGCGCCCGCATTTGGCTTGACCTGATGCTCAAAAAGAATCTGAAACAATGCGTTGACTGGTCACGCGTCAGCAAACGGGCGTATCTTTCCGCAATGGAGCGCAGTCCCGTCAATGATCTGGAATTGAGGGAGCTTTTGCGCCCCGCGCTGACTGGCGAGATAGACAATCGCGAAATCTTTATGAAAGGCATAGACCGTTCGTATTATTACGAAGAAGAGGGAAATGATTGTGGTGAAGAGTAATGAGGCCGAAGAGCAACACGTCGTGAAACACAAAATGGGACGCTTGGATAAAATATACACCGGGCATATATGGGCAGATACGCGAACATGCGAAGCCTGTTGGAAATGTTTGGACGTTTGCCCACAGCAAGTCATTGGGAGACAGGTTTTTTTGTGGCACAAACATGTTGTGTTCAAAAAACCGGGAGAGTGCCTGGGCTGCGGCAAATGTGTCCGCGTCTGCCCGAACGGAGTGTTCAGCCGGAGTATCCCCGAGATGTTAAAAGGTTACTTGGAAAAAAGAGGTTCAGGCTTGATCCTTCCGGGAAACCCAGCTGACGGCAAATGATAAATGGAGCATACCATGTCCCTTTCTTCCATCCTCTACGCCAAAGCCCAGACCGTCATCCCCGGCGGGGTGAACTCTCCCATCCGGGCCTGTAAGGCTGTTGGCTGCGACCCCGTATTCATCGAGAGCGCGAAGGGTTCCAAACTGCGCGACGTGGACGGCAACGAGTACATAGACTACGTGATGAGCTGGGGGCCGCTGCTTTTGGGCCACGCCGACCCCGTGGTGCATGAGGCCGCCAAAGCGGCCCTGGACAGGGGCGCGAGCTTTGGGGCGCCGTGCGCGGCCGAGGTGGATCTGGCCGCGAAGATCGTGTCGCTCATACCCTCGGTGGAGATGGTGCGCATGGTCAACTCCGGAACCGAGGCCACCATGAGCGCGCTTCGTCTGGCCAGGGGCTTCACCGGGCGCGACTATGTTGTAAAGTTTGACGGCTGCTACCACGGCCACGCCGACGCCTTTCTGGCCGCCGCCGGTTCCGGCGTCGCGGCCCAGGCCGCGCCCGGTACTCCGGGCGTTCCGGCCGCCACGGTGGCCCATACCATCGTTTTGCCCTACAACGATCTCGCCTCGGTGCAAGACGCCTTCAAGGCCAGGGGCAGGGAGATCGCGGCCATCATCGTGGAGCCAGCCCCAGGCAACATGGGGCTCGTGCTGCCAAAGTCCGGCTATCTTGAGGGGCTCCGGGCGCTTTGCGACGAATACGGCGCGCTGCTTATTTTCGACGAGGTTATTACAGGGTTTCGCTGGGGACTTGGCGGCGCTCAAGGCCGCTACGGGGTGCGCCCGGATTTGACCACGCTCGGCAAGATCATCGGCGCGGGGTTTCCGGTGGGGGCTTACGGCGGCCGCAAAGACATTATGGAAAAGCTCTCGCCCACAGGCCCGGTGTTCCAGGCCGGGACGCTCTCGGGCAATCCGGTGGCCATGGCGGCCGGGCTTGCCAATCTCCGCGAGCTGGAAACGCGCGACTACAGCGCCCTGGAGGCCGCCACCAGGGAGTTCGCCGAGGAACTCTCAAGCATCATCCGCGCCAAGGGCGTACCCGTGACGCTGAACCACGCGGCCTCGGCCTTCACCATGTACTTCACCGACCGCCCTGTTGCGGACATGGCCGCCGCCCGCACCTCGGACGCCAAAATATATGCCGCCCTGTACCGGCAGATGCGCGACCAGGGAGTGTATCTGGCCTCGCTGGGTTTCGAGTGTTCGTTCACCTCGTTCGCCCATTCGCGGGACGACTTTGAGAAAACCCTGGCGGCCGCGAAAAAGGCGACGTTCTAGGGCCATGTATTTTCCTGTCGCCGGTATAGAAGCCTCACCCGTCGCGCTGCCTCTCGTGGCGTTCGGCGTGTCCTTTTTCGCGTCCATGGGGGGCATTTCCGGGGCCTTTCTGCTCCTGCCCTACCAGATGTCGGTGCTGGGCTACACCAACCCATCCGCCAGCTCGACCAACCAGTTCTACAACGTGGTCGCCATTCCGAGCGGGGTCTATCGTTATATCCGGGAAAAACGCATGGTCTGGCCCCTGGCCATCGCGGTGGCGGCGGGCACGCTGCCCGGAGTGTTCATAGGGGCTTACGCCCGTGTGGTCTGGCTGCCTGATCCCAGACAATTCAAGCTGTTTGCGGCTCTCGTCCTTGCGTATATTGGCCTGAGGCTTTTGCGGGATCTTCTGAAAAAAAACGCGGCCGTGAAGGGCCAGAAATCCGCGGCGGCCCAGCCTTTTCAAGTGGAAGTGCTGGAGTTCTCCATGCGGCGCATCTCCTATACATTTCAGGGCGAGACCCACACCTGCCCCACCATGGGGATATTCGCGCTGAGCTTTATCGTGGGCATCATCGGCGGCGCGTACGGCATCGGCGGCGGCGCGATCATCGCGCCCTTTCTCGTGGCCTGGTTTGGTCTGCCGGTGCACACCACCAGCGGCGCGACGCTTATGGGCACGTTTCTGACGTCGGTGGCCGGGGTCGTTTTTTACATGCTGATCGCGCCGTTTTTCCCGCAGCAGTCGGTTGCTCCCGACTGGATGCTGGGCCTTTTGTTCGGCGTGGGCGGCATGGCGGGCATGTATTGCGGCGCCCGCGTCCAGAGATTTGTCCCGGCAACGGCCATCAAGTGGCTCTTGTGCGTCGTCATTATCGGAACGGCCGTGAAGTATGCGCTGGAATACATCCGATGACGCCAAAGGGGATTGCCGTCCACGCCCTGACGCCCCAGGGGGCCAGGCTCGGCCGCGCCCTGGCCGGAGAGCTTGGGGCGGACCTCTATCTGCCGGTTAGGCTGGCCCGCTGCGGCGAACATCCTTTTGAGAGTCTGCCGGAGATCATTGCGGAGGTCTTTCACCGCTATGAGGGGCACGTGTTCGTGACCGCCTGTGGCATCGCGGTGCGCTCCGTGGCCCCGCATTTACGGGGAAAGAGCGCGGACCCGGCGGTTGTGGCGCTGGATCAGGCGGGCCGCCACGCGGTGAGCCTTCTTTCCGGCCATCTGGGCGGCGCGAACGCCTTGGCCGGGCGCATTGCCGCCTTCACCGGCGGTACGGCGGTCATAACCACGGCCACGGATACCGAGGGGCTCCCCTCCCTGGATCTTTTGGCCAGGGACTCGGGCCTCGCCATTGAGAACATTGAGGCGGTAAAAAAGGTGAACGGCGGCCTTTTGTCCGGGAACGTGGCGCAGCTTTTCGACCCGGAGAGCCGCCTGGCCATCCCGGCGGCGCACGGCCATCGTTTTGAGTGGGTGGCCGCCCCGCATCTTTTGGAGCCTGACCGTCCCTGCGTGGCGGTCACGTGGCGCACGGCCGCGCTGCCTGAGGGGTGTTTGAAACTCCGGCCGCGCGTGGCGGTGGCGGGCGTGGGCTGCCGTAAGGGAGTGGTTTGCGAGGAAATCATTCTGGCGGTGCGCCAGGCCCTGGCGCTCAAACAGGTGGCCCCGCAAAGTTTGACGGCCTTGGCCACTATTGAAGCCAAGCGCGATGAGCCGGGACTCGCCCTGGCGGCAAAAGAGCTTGGCGTCGAGCTGCTCTTTTTCCCGGCTGAAAGGCTCTCTGGTGTTGCCGTGCCCACGCCATCGAGCATGGCGTTAAAACACATGGGGGTCGAAAGCGTCTGCGAGGCGGCGGCCATGCTGGCCACAGGCGCGGGCATCCCGCTTCTCGCCAAAACCAAGACGAAAACCGTCACCGTGGCCCTGGCGCTGTCCACGTGACGCGCCGCACACCCTGAACCAATGGCGCACACGCTCATGACTCCAGGCGCATCAGGCCGCTTGACCGTGCTGGGGCTTGGCCCTGGCGACACGCGCCTCATGGCGCCGCTGGCCATGGAGGCCCTGGCCGGAGCTCAGGTGGTGGCCGGGTATGCCACGTACCTGGATTTGGTCCCGGCTGAACTCCTTTCGGGCAAACGGATCATTTCCACGGGCATGATGGGCGAGGTGGAACGCTGTGTCGCGGCCATCGAGGCCGCTCTTTCCGGCGAGGACGCCGTGGTGGTCTCCGGCGGGGACGCCGGGGTGTACGGTATGGCCGGGCTTGTTTTGGAGCTCTTGGAGGCGCGGGGTCTTTTGGATGCCCTGGATTTTCAGGTGATGCCGGGCATTCCCGCCCTGGCCGGGGCGGCCGCACTGCTCGGAGCGCCTCTGACGCATGATTTCGCCTGCGTCAGCCTCTCTGATCTGCTCACGCCCTGGGAGCGCATCGCGGCGCGTCTGCGCGCCGCCGCCTCGGCGGATTTCGTGCTGGTGCTCTATAATCCGCGCTCAAAACGGCGTGAAGGCCTTTTGGGCCGGGCCTTGGAGATCATCGGGGAGTTCCGGGGACCGGACACGCCGGTTGGAATCGTGCGCCAGGCCTGGCGCGAGGGGCAGACCGTCCTGACCGTGCCCCTGGCCAAGGCCGACCCCTCGGCCGTGGACATGCTGACGCTTGTGGTGGTGGGCAACTCCCAGACCAGGATCGCGGGCGGACGGATGCTGACCCCAAGGGGCTATTCGGGCAAGTACGGCATGGGAGAGAGGTCATGATTTTTTCCCCCGTTACCTTGACACAGGCCACTTGTTGCCGGTAAAAACTATTGTGAATTTTTCTTTCAACTTTTTTGGCCAAGAAAAGAAAGAGAGGTGAAGGGATGAGGAAGACATGTGTTGTGTTCATGTGTGCGGCACTGGTACTGGCGTTCGGCTTGCCCTCGCTGTGGGCGGCGGACGCCCCCAAGGGCGACTTGACCGTTAAGATGGACGGCGGCACCCCGACCAAGCCGCCGGTGAAGTTCCCCCACGAGAAGCACAAGGCTATTGATTGCAAGACGTGCCATCACAAGCTGGACGTCAACCCGAACGAGCACAAGTGCAACGCGAAGGGCTGCCACGACGACCTGGCCGACAAGACCGGTCCGAAGAGCTACTACATGGCGTATCACAAGGGTGACGCCTCCCACAGCTGCCTGGGCTGCCACAAGAAGGCCAAGGCCGAAGGGAAGAATCCTCCTCTCGGCTGCAACCAGTGCCACCAGCAGTAAAAACGTTTTAGCCCGGGAGCGGACGGTTCGCCGTCCGCTCCCGGTTTTTTGACAGGTGGAGTTCTTCCATGCCTGATCCGAAGACGGACAACATCATCGAATTGACCGATGTTATCGAGTACGGAGCTGGCGCCGCCAAGCCGGAGAAAACGGCCGGGGGAAGCGACCTGAGTTTCGAGCGGGAGTTGGAAGACCTTTTTGCCGCGTCTTCGCCCAATGCTGCTTCCGCGCAAGCCCCGCGCGCGCCGGAGGTTGATCCGGCGGCGCTTAAGGATCTGCGGGAGCATCTGGAAAAACGCATTGATGCGGTGGCGGCGAGGGTTGACGCCTTGCCTGTCCCGCCCGCTCCGATTGACGAACAGGCCCTGACAGACCGCATCAAGCACGACATTCTGGCGCGGTTGCCGAAACCCGAGGCAATCCCGGCACCCCCGGCGTCTGAGAACCTGCCGCCCAAAGTGGAAGCCCTGGCCAAGGATCTGCGCTTTGAGATGGAAGCCCTGAAGGATCACCTGGCCGCGATGGACCCAAAAGAACTGGAAAGCCGGATCGCCTCCCGCGTGGAGGAACGGCTGCGGGCCTTTCAGGCGGGACTGCCCCCCATTCCGGCTCCTGTTGACGAGAAGGCTCTGGCTGGCCGGGTGCGTGACGGACTGGCGACCCGTAGCGATCTTGACGGACTGCGCCGGGAAATCCAGGAGGAGATCCGCAAGGCGGTGCCCGCCGCCGCGGCTCACATCATCCGAGAGGAAATACAAACCCTGCTTAAGGAAGTGGGCTAGCGGCCACTCATCGCACGGCCTGGCCTTTGCCGGCCGCTCCACCAGCCGAAGACAATGACGGAGGACGTCCGATGTCCCGTGAATGCCGGGCTTTTCTGGGCGTAAGCCTTGGCGCTTCTTCCATTGGCCTTGTCCAGCTTGACGAGGCGCAAGAGAGCGTCCGGGTGCGAAGCGCCAAGAGCCGCGCGCATGGCGGCGATCCCGCCGGAACCCTGGCCGGGCTTTTGGAGGAGGTCCCTAATTGGCGCGAAATGCCGGTTGGGGTCACCGGCCGTGAACTGCGCCGCATGGCGCGCCTCACGTCCATTGCGGAGCCTGAGGCGGTTGAGCTGGCCGCCCGCTACACGCTTGGCGAGAATACCGCCAACGTGACGGTGGTCAGCGCCGGGGGCGAGACGTTTATGGCCTACGGCCTGGATGCGAAAGGGCGCATCCGGGATGTCCAGTCCGGCAACAAGTGCGCGTCCGGGACCGGCGAGTTTCTTCTGCAGCAGCTTGGACGCATGGGCCTTGGCATCGGCGATCTGCGCGGCATGGATCACAGCGCACAGGCGTATGCGGTATCGGGCCGCTGCTCGGTCTTTTGCAAATCCGATTGCACCCATGCCCTGAACAAGGGCGCGCCCAAACAAGAGGTGGTGGCCGGGCTTGGGCGCATGATGGCGGACAAGTGCCTGGAGCTTGTCGAGGCGCTGCCCCCGGGCAGAGTTCTGCTGACGGGCGGATGCGCCGCCAACCCCTATCTGGTCCGGTTTTTGCGCGAAAAGCTTTCCGACCTGACCGTGCCGGAGGCCGCCCCGTGGTTCGAGGCCCTGGGGGCCGCCCTCTGGGCGTGGGAGCATTTGCCTGAGCCCCCGGGCGAGGCCCCGATCCTGACCGGGCGCCAGGGCAGCTTCGCGCGACTCGCGCCCCTGTCGGAGTCTTTGCACTTGGTCGAGTTCAAGGAACATGCGCGCTCCAAGGCCAAAGCCGGGGATGAGGCGCTGGTGGGGCTGGACGTGGGTTCCACCACGACCAAGGGCGTGGTGGTCCGGCGCGCTGACCGGGCCGTTTTGGCCGGAGAGTATTTGCGCACCGAGGGCGATCCCGTGGGGGCGGCGAGAAAGGTGTATGAGAGCCTGGCCCGCCAGATAGGGACCGAAATAGTCCTCACCGGGCTTGGAGTCACAGGTTCCGGCCGGGCCATCGCGGCCCTGCACGCGGACGCCACGGCGGCCATAAACGAGATCGTGGCCCATGCCGCCGCCGCGGCTCACTACGACCCCGAAGTGGACACCATCTTTGAGATCGGCGGCCAGGACGCCAAATACACCTTTCTCTCTCAGGGCCACCCCTGCGATCAGGCCCTGAACGAGGCGTGCAGCGCGGGAACGGGCTCTTTTCTGGAGGAGGCCGCCAAGGAATCGCTGGGGGTGGATACCTTAGACATCGGGGACATGGCGTTAACAGCCGACGCGACCCCTAACTTCAGCGACCAGTGCGCGGCGTT
>Ga0123354_10013685_pt1 | contig 12603 bp, 16 predicted proteins | sample TergutLab28metaG_2_FD_97872 | JGI IMG/M metagenome (GOLD analysis project Ga0123354, IMG submission 97872) | Labiotermes labralis P4 segment gut microbial communities from Petit-Saut dam, French Guiana - Lab288 P4 | ecosystem: Host-associated > Arthropoda: Insects > Digestive system > Gut ... | reverse complement strand
TCCTCATGTAAAGTTCGCCACACCTGCATACGTGATACGCCGATGCGAGAGGCCATTCTACAGGTGGACAGACGCGGACTTCTCTGAACCATCTGAAGAATGTTCTCTCGTGTGTTAATCGTTTGTACCACCTCCCTTTCAGACTGCAAAGAAACACTCGAAAGAGAACCAGTATTACGGAATGTCTGGTGAATTCGCGTAAATACACTTCGAGACGGAATCCTTCGATCGGGAAAACGCCTTTGGTATTCTTCAACAGCAGCACGAGCAATGCCATCGCAAAATCCATACACAAAATGCATGTCACAATATTCCACGTGGGAAAACACAAAAGGCATGTTAGCAACTTGCCTACCAACCATTCACAACGCAGCCGTAACCAGCACTGCATTCACCCTGAAGGAAGTACATGTGCAGTTCAATGGCTAGAGTGAGCTGACTTGCAGTAATATGACACCACACTCAAGAACAGAAATGGATAAGATTGTCAGCTGACAGGTACGGTGCGTGGACCCGCAAGAAGACCACACTTTTCTCTAGCCATTATCTCTGTAACCGTTCAACTTTGGACATAGGTGTTTTGGGTTATATCGGTACACTTTAACATAAGGAACACCCTCCCGAAGTCTGGCACATTCCTCCTGGGACACCCTGTATAACATCCTATCACTAACAGGCTCTTAACTGCTGATACTCTTCTGTGGTGTACAAACAATCTTGTTCCCAATTGATGATTTTTGTTTCCTTTTCAACAGAAAAAATTATAATCCCCTGCTCTTACCATGCCCCCTTTTTCCCACCTAACCTCCTGCATTCCCATTAAATCGAATTTATATACTCGTATTGCTAATTCCCTGGCTGCTGCTGTGAATGAATGTGCCTTATACAGGTTTCTAACATTCCATGTACCAAACTTCACGTCTCTTTTCCGTTGCTTATGTCATACCAGAGAATCAGTCCAGGTATGAGGCTTTCCTTGTAAATATTTTGTAACATGATACATTTTTACGGTAAGTTGTTAGCACCTCGCCTAACCCCCAAGCTGGAGGACCACCCTTTGTCCGCTGTCCACGACCTTTATTCAATATATTCGCAGCTACCCTCCATATTGGAGGCCATTCCTCCATCTGCCACCTGAGGATGCGCCATGCCATGGTGACAAGGACCCACTCATCAACTATACTTAGAAATATTAATAGACTGAAATGAAAGAAATAGAGTTAGAAATTATTGACTTGTAGGATTTAATCTTCTATCAAAATTAATCTTCCTTTGGAGAAAAATTGTATGTCAAAGACAACAGATTAATGATGGGGACTCCAACCCCAACCACTTATTCTCAGTTCTATCTGTAGTACAGGGAAGATAAACATTTCCTGGACATATTGCTAGAAGATCAAATAATGAGAATGAGAATGAAAAATCTAAAGTGAATTTCAGTTACATGTTCTAAGAATTTGACAGAATTATTCAAAACTGGAAAAGTATTAAGCAACTTGAGAACAATGCCAAAAGTAATTACCTATGCAAGGTTACGCACAATAACAAGGGAAACATATTTTTCAATATTCTGTAAATCCACAACAATGGTTACCATCATTCCAATGGATTCATGCCATTCTATTCAGCACGAGCAACCTACAATGAGGTTCCTAATAAACAGATGAATTTAGTACCCTCTGAGCATTAACCTTTCAAGTTGGTTCGATGCACACAAGTACGTTCATGAATAGTTTATGCTACTGGTGGTTCAACAAACACATTTACTTTTCATTTGGCTTTGTCAAAAAAAGTGCAGTCTAGTGGGCCTCTTGGGCTTCAGTGGTTTCTAGGCATAGCACTTAGTGCAGGAAGCCTGGTATTTTTTGACATGTATAATTATCTGTGGAATCAAATCAGTATTCATTCTAAATGATATAAATCAACAAACAAGATTTAATTCAGAAAAATGGCTAGTTTTTCGGATTTGGGTGTTGCAGGTGTGGATAAAATGGAGTGTTAGTCGAAAGTGGTCATGACAGTTGGTTTATGAATTTTAGTGACAATGGTGATAGAAATGCAGGGATTGCACAAGAAGACAAGTGGAATGAAACTGAAAAGTGGTGGCAGAAGTCAACTATGATAATGTAGCACAACAGCGATGTACAGTGGGTATGGCACACCATGCACACATCACACAGGGAACAAAAAATAACACTTACCGGACAATTTGAACCACAAAAAAAAAAGTTGCAACTCTTTTATAGGCATTTTTAATGTTCTGTGCCCGATTAGAATTGATCATATTGTTGCTGAGACCAAGAGGTATGTAGATTACTGTATTGAAAATTATGTGTTGAAGGTTAGGTCATGCATGAGGAGTTGGCAGCAAGTTACAAGTGATGCAGCATATTTGGTCTTAGGTCTAATGATGCCAATGGGCACAGAAGCGAAATCTACCCTACAGTCTTATTTCAGCATGAATGCATTTGTAGACACCATGTGTAGACACCATGATACTTTTACAGATTTAACCAATTAAGAAATTTTTACATTTACTTCAAATCAGTACATCAGACATTAATATCAAAGCAAAAAAAAATAAAAAATTCACCATTTACTGGAAATAAAAATGTAACTAAAGTGCACAAGGGTCTGCACAAGACGTAAGTTTCAATGAACCCCTAACCTTATGCCCAGGTCATCTAAGCCAGTGTTTCTCAACCTTTGTGGGACCGCAGCCCAGTAAATTTTTTTTTTATAAGACAAGGGCCCAGTCCCAACAAATTTACTCATAAATACCTTCTCAATTTTTTTAAAGTTCATACATTAAATTAACATTAGTATTAATAATTAATTATAGCATAATCATAAAGAGTATTAGTACACTTATATATATGGTGTGGCATGTAGACAAATATAAAATTACATTTAAATTAGTTATCAATCATTGGACTAATGAAATCTTGTAGCATATTGTAGTTCCTTCAGGTCAACATCATTAAATTAATCTGTGCTGATTTTCATTGACATATTCCAGTCTGATCACCAAAAATTTATAATATAATTCAGCGTAAAATTGATTATTGTATTATTAAATTGATTTTAATGACGTTGGTTTAAAAAAATGGTAGTGAGAAAAATATTTATGCATTGTAACTCACCATAGAAGTCAGATGAGCAGGGGAAACAGCAGAAAAATGTCAACTTGTCAGCAAAATACTTATTATCACATACACATGCCAAATATTTAAATGTGCAAAGTATGTAATTTAATAAATAAAAATGTATGAATCTCTCAGTTCTAAACACCAGTTCTGACACTAATTAATATTTTTAAGAATGCAGCACTTTAACACAGCAATTATAAGTTATTGAAAAAGTTGAACTTAATTTATTTTATTACAACTGAATTTTTGAAGGTTTGGTTAGGCTAGTGAGATTTTTGTCGCTGTTTTCTCTCCATTAGCTTATTAATTCTGGAATGAATTGAAGTGATAGCCAAACAGAGACAGTCAGAAAGTTTCAGGCAGTTCCTCTGTTTCATTTTAAGCACAGTCATAGCAAAAAATGCAGTTTCACAAAGATATGTGGTGGAAAAACATAGAAGAAATCTCATTACTATTTCATGTAAATTTGGATATTCATATTTCATTCTTATCCAGAATTTTGAATCACTCATAAAATTAAAAGTACTTTCCATTCCTTTGTTCGATGATAATTGAAGGGTTTCTTCATGGGAAAGGGCTGTCTGTTTGTGTTCAAAAAAGGGTTCACAATCCACATATTTTGCCTCCAGGGATCCTCATGTTTGGGACAATACTTTTCAAATGATAACAACAACATTTTCAAGTGAGCTGCAATAATATCTGAAAATTAAATCTGTGAATAGAAATCATCTGCTTCCATAATATTATCTGAGTACGACTGAAGCATTTCATTGTTTCCTCCTGCAATCATATTAAGCCAGAGTTTGAGTTTCTTTTCGAATGATTCAATCTTGTTTCAAGCATTAAATATTTTTGTATCTGTACCTTGAAGTTTTAAATTTAACTTGTTTATGCAAGAAAATATGTCACTGAGATATGCCAGCTTGGCTACCCATTTCTTATCCTGGAAATAATGGGACAGGTCACTTTTCTTGTCAGTTAGAAACAGCTCAACTTCCTTTCGGAGTCCATATAACCTCTTGAGAACTTAACCTCGGGACAGCCAATGAACTTCTGAATGGAAAAGAAGATTTTGATGATCAGAGCCCATTTCATCGCACAATGCTTTTAACAGCCTTGTATTTAAAGTACTGTTTTTTGTGTAAGTAATAATTTTAACAAATTGAGACAGGACTTCATTAAGCTCAGGTGCCATTTTATTGGAGGCCAGTTTTTGCCTGTGAATGTAGCAATGCATTGACAATAAGTTATTGCCTGTCATATCCTTAACTTTAGTGACTAAACCTTAATTTCTACCTGTAAGACAGGCAGTGCCATCAGTACAAACTCCAACACAGTTTTTCCATTCGACACCTCTCTCTTCAATGAAACCATTTAAAACTTTGAAAATTTCACTGCTGGTAGTGTGCGTATGTAATTCAGAAACACTTAAAATGTCTTCCTTCATGTCACTTTCATCATGGTCAATGTATCGTACATATGTAAGTAAGTCTTTCATTTTACTTGCCGCAGACTGGCCTAATACTTCATTACAGGCAGCAATCAAAGAAGGCTCAATCAGTTCTTCACCAATGGAATATGGTTTTTTACATTTACCTATCTGTAATGATATTAAATTGGGAAATAATTTTCTTTTCTATTTTAAGTGCATCTCTTTTACGCATAAAGAATTCAAAGGGTTTGTTGACTAGATAGGAATGTTTTGTGTTGAGATGTCGGATAAGCTGTGATGGCTTCATAGCTTCATTTCCCAGAACAGTGGCACAAATGACACATTGAGGTCATGGCAACTGGTCAGTGTCAGGGCATTGTATAAATCCAAATTTTAAATAGCTGTCCATGTACTTACGAGAGAATGCAGACTTTTTCTTCTATGTACTGGTAGTTTTCCCCTCCTTTTAAACATCTTGGAGATCACTCTGTAGGCTTGAGGTGAATGAATCATTATTTGTTGCGTCACAAACACCTTCAGTACAAGATTTCTTCACACCAAAATTACACAAAGTCCCTTGTCTCTTATTCGTATTAAAATTTAAATCTGTAGGCCTATTAAATATAAAAAAATCACAGCACTCTTGTTTCGAAACAAGCACTTACACACTGCAATGCAAAACTGCGAAGATTTGAGAACTGGATACAGGCTGCCTTTATCTTCAATTTCAGTGGAAAATTTTTCTTTACACTTCCTTACTGATTGGTCACCGACGTTTGCAACACAGATGTTATTTCGTTCAGTTTGCAATACAGATGTTATTTCATTCAGTTTTGAGAACAGAGGATATGCCGCCCATTGTTGTAATCGGCTCACAGGCAATTTTTATGACCAATCATAAACAGCCATAGTCTCTTCCCGAATGTTGAAAGATTTCAATGTCTGAAAATTCCCAAACAATCACGAATACTTCCATGTTTAAAAATACGTGGCTTGGTCACAGACATTTGCTACACAGATGTTATTTAGGTGTTCTGGGTCTGTGCTTTTCAACACATTCACGAATATTATTCCCCTCAGAACATTTCCACTACAAAATATTTATTCATGAAAAATGCTTAGAAAACTAAAATGACAAATTCCAGGAGAACCTCTTGCGGCCCGGTACCGGGCCGCGGCCCGTCGGTTGAGAAACACCGAACTAAGCTACGAACCACACATTCCACTGGAAGCCAAAATTTCTGCACAAAAACTTTTGAACTCTGTGAGTCCTCCACAGGTTATTTGTGGAATTTCATTTTGGTACAGGAGCTGGAAGTGATATTAAAACTACAATTAATATGCCAGATAATCTACAGAGCCCTAAGATCAGCATCAGACTTGTACAGCCCCTTGACCAACTAGGCGACACTTTTTGGATGGATAATTACCATGTTTACTCAAATACAAGATGAGGTTTTCCCTTAAATTTGGTGCTCAAATTATATTCAAGTATGAAGTGCCGAATTGGACCAAGCCAAACTGCATCACTCTGAACTGGACCTCACAGAGCCCCACAAAGGCATGCATCACCATACCATCATTGGTAAACAAATGGGAGAACAGAGCAGACTGAAGTTAACTTGGACAATCTTCTTTTTTGGGAATTTGTACACAGTAAAATTTTGTAAAGAAACATGATATTTAGGAAACAAGTTCAGTTCCTGTTATCAGGAAAAGGAGCACCTAACCTGGTGGACCTCTTAGGGTGAGCTATTATTGCTCACTGGTCACCATAGAAACAGTAACATATTAAGATAGGCACCTGACAACACATCTAGTTCAAATATTGTAACAGGAAAACAACTATTGAAAAATTAAAAATTAACTACAATACACAAAAATAAAACCTATACCAATCCACAAATTGAAAACTATATAAAAGAGCTATGATGTCTGATGATCATAACACAGGCACAACTCAGGAGACCAGAACACATGTATTTAAAATTCTTAACACCATCTGTGGAGAAAATTGTGAATCTTCATGAGTTCAAGTCGGTTCATAAAGCAAAAAATATAAATGTATTATTTAGTCAATATGGATCAAAACAGCATGTCAGTGCCTCTCACCAGATGCGATTGTGAAGGGTTTTAAGAAGTGCTGTAGATGCAATGCAATGGATGGGACTGATGATGATATGTTGTGGAATGGCAGTGAAGAGGATAGGGAATGTTAGGAGTGAGTGTGAGGAAGATGAAGGCACTTACTGTGAAGATGGAGACAGTGACACTGATTGGTAAAGGCAGATAGAATATGACATGCTTCGCATATAAATTGTATGAAATTAATATTAAAATATTGTTTTTCTTAGCAGACATTTTATTTCTGGGGGGTCATCTTAGATTTGGACAAATACTTTGTCCCTTGGCAGACATCTTTATTTGGGAGTTTGTCTTAGATTAGAGTCATCTTGAATTCAGGTAAGTATGGCACGTGCAGTTATTAATGACATTTGCAGTTCTAATAAACAATGAAGATAAAATTTATTTGCTGATAATATCAAAATCTTTCATATCACAAGCTCAGTAACTGAATGCAAACATCTAAAATCTGACATGATTCCCTACATGTTTGGTGGGTTAAACCACATGAAACTTAATACTGTCAAAACTAGAGTCATTACTTTTACATGGACAACTTTTTCAATTAAGTGCAATTAAAAACACTCTACTGTATAACAAATGTAAAACTTTACAAATTCCATCATAGATTTAGAAGAAAGTTTCAATCCCAAACTCTTTTTTCATAACCATGTAGAAAACATATTTTCTCAATCACTCAAAATATTAGGGATGATATGCACTTCATCCTCCTTGTTTCTACTATTGAATGTTTAATACTGTTATATTACACCTTAAATAGCCATGATAAGTGGGTCCCCGGTCACCGTGGCATGGCACATCCTCAAGTTGAGGATGGAAGAAAGGCCTCCTGTATGGAGGGCAGCTGCAAATATATTGACAAAGCAGACAAGGCAGATCCCTCCAGCTTGGGGGTTCAGTAAAGTGCTAACAACTCCTCACCGTAAAGACTGGCCTTGTTACAAAACAGATACATATGCCTCAGGCCTGGACTTATCCTTTCATGGGATCTAAGCAATGGAAGAGGGACACAAGAATGGGTACAAGGAATGTAAGAAGCCTATGCAGGTGAGGTTCACTTACAATAGTGACCAGGTAATTAGCAAGGTATAAATTAGATTTAGTAGGTGTACAGAAGGTTAGGTGGGACAAAGAAGGCACTGTAGGGGCAGGGGCTTATATACTTTTCTATGGAAAAAGGAAATGAAAATCTTCAATTATGAACAGATATTTTATATGCCACAGAATAGCATCAGCAGTTACAGAAGTAGAGTTTATTAATTGTGATACTTATCACCATCTGGTGGTTGCAAAATTTGGCAAAAGACTGTTGGTAAGTAAACAAACAGCATAGAAGTTTGGCATGCAGAGACTGAATCCCAAGAAGCTAACTGAGGTGAAACTTAGAGAACAGCATCACAATAAAATCCCAAATAGGTTGGCAGCTTTGGAAAACTTCAATGATAGTGAAGACATAAATATGACTAGGGAAAACACAAAAAGAGAATATCAAAATCCCAGCCAAACAGAGTCTAGTTTTGTGGTTAGGTGAAAAAAGTTTACAACTTTTAGATCAAAGGAAGCCACCTTATATGCCGTAGTTAGAGGATCCAAACTAAACCAAGTTTGTAGACATTTCAAGAACATAACAGAGGGAAAATCTGGAAAGTAAAATTAATTAACTTGAAACAAAAAAGTAAGAACAAGAATGTCAGAAATTTGTACAGGGCATCAATGAATTTAAGGAGACTTACCAGTCTATAACTAATATAGTACAGGATGATAATGGCAATCTGGTTGCAGACTCACACAACATGTTGAATAGGTGGAGGAATCATTTCTGTCATTTACTGAATGTACAAAGGATTAATGATGTTAGGCAGACTGAAATAGATACAGACGAACCACTAGTGCCTGAGCAGGGTGCCTTTGAGGTTGTAATGCCTATTGAACAGCCAAAAAGATATTAATCATCAGTTATTGATCAAATCCCAGCAGAAATGACTAAAGCATGAGGTTGAACAATTCATTCTGATATCCATAAACTTATTTGGAATAAGGAGGAATTGCCTCAGCAGTAGAAGGTGTCAGTCATTACACCAATATGCAAGAAGGTTTATAAAACAGATGGTAGTAATTATAGAGGCATATCACTTTTGTCAACTACATACAAAATTTTATCCAACATGCTGTTCTCAAGGTTAACTCCATACGCAGAGAAAATTATTGAGCACCATCAATGTGGATTTCAATGCAACAAGTCAACTACTGACCATATATTCTGCATACATCAAATACTAAAGAGAAAACTGGAATAAAATGAAGCAGTGCATCAGCTATTTATAGTTGTCACCATCGATGTTGTTTATAAAGACTGAAATGTTTGTGTGTTACACATCAAAACTGATTTTAACTTACATTTCCCACAGACAGTCAGGATCTAGAATATCAGATTGGAGATCAGTAGCACCTTGCGTGAGCTGCTTCAGTGTCATGTATAGGGTGGCATGGTAATTACACAGCAAACCAGGCATGTGTCTGAGCCTCATTTCCCTTGAGGTGCAGCAATACAGTAGGTTTACGATATCAAGAGCCGGTGACCCATATCGGGCAAGTTGGAAGTCTACTAGACATACCTGGAAATTGCAGTACAATATCAAATAATGAATTATTGTCAGTAACATATGAACACATATGTTGTGCAACAAAATAGGATTAGACAGGTCCCATGTTCTATGTATGTAGTGATAAATATCTGAATATAAATGAGAGAAATAGAGGTTCTTGTGTTCTGGGATGTAACTCTGTGAGGTTTAGTAGACAGATACCTTCATTTCAGAGCAACCTGTTTCCTCCAGTAACTGAGTAACAGCTGGTGTTCCTAAAGAAAGCTGCTTTTTGATTGGATAGGATGGGCTAGAATCAAGGTGGAAAAGAGATGACAAAAGGACTTCTGAGCGGACATACAGTGAGAAAAATTCAGAGAAGGAAGTGTAACTGGAAAGAAAGGATGATCCACTGCATGGCATCACATCCCAGTGAAGAGTAACCTTCATATTCACCACTATGGGCATACCAAATCTCACAAACAGGACAAACATTCACTGAAGACTATCCACACATAAAGTACTGTCTCTGTGCACCATGAAGGCACATGGGGGAGGGGTTGTTCAGCTCCACTTAGGGTGACTATCTGTCCCAATTTCCATGGGACAGTCCTGAAAATTGACTTAAAATTGCATGTGCCAAACATGGGTTGAAATGTTCTGCAGTTAGCGAGAATGAGCTCAATCTTTATTAAATCTAATTGGTAACACCATTTAGCTGCCACACTGAGAATACACTGCACCACTGTCTGTGCACTGGGAGCTACCAGTCCTCGCCCATACTGCAAACTTATTCGTTGGTCAAAGTCACTGCTGTTACTACTGTACATTCTAACATCAACCTTGCTGTAGTTTTAAGCTAGATTTTTAAACATATCTTTTTTTAGTTGTGCAATAATCTAAAATTAAAGCTTTTACCTATGTAGTAGTGCTTACAAGACATTATTATTTCAAAGAAATGTAACAGAAAGTGTATTTTCATAATGAATTGTTAGTAAAATGTGTAACAGAGATAAAGAAAGAATTCATCAATTACAACTAAAGGCTTTTTTATTTTAAATAGAGGAGATATTTTACATGTTTCAGTCCAAAGTGACCATCTTCATGCAATACATATATCTGAAAGTACTAAGAAGAGATACTGGGTTATGGGTGGTTTAAATATAAATGAGATCTCATTTGTAGCATTAATTGGTTTACACTGAAGAGTAAATAGGGTGCTTATAAATATTGTTACCCCTTGTCGATTTTGGCAAGTGGATTAGGGAATAATTTTTCTTCTTTTTTTCTGAGCAGTCTGTCAATTTTAACCATTGTAATTGAGGTAACTGTTGGTAGGTGAAATGTGTATGGGAGGGGGCTAATGTTTTGTTTTTAAAGGGAGCTAATTTTAGGATTCTACATAATAAGCAGTATTTAGATGGGAGGTATGGTATTCAGAAAAACTACTGGGTGAATGATGATCATTATTAAGGAGGAAGATGGGGTTACGTGTGCACTCTTATTTTTATATATACATTGTAGTTGTTTGAAGCAAGGAACATATATTACAGGATTTTAGGTTATATGTGTACTGTTGGATATATACATATATCTTTTTATAGGCTTTGCAGTAAAGAACCTGATTAGTTGAGAAATCTGTGATTAGATTGAGGATTCTGGATGAACTGTACAGTTTAGTCCTGCAGAATTGCTATTGTAGGTTGTTAGGGTCAGTACCCTTTGTTTTAAGGGTTTACTTTGAATAAGGTTCTGAAGATGTCATTCTTGTGTTACTTGGTATTTTACTCAATAAGTTGGTTATTGGTTTCTCTTTGATTTTTAGGTATTCTGTTTATGTAAGAAACTAGCATCAAAAATAGAAAGAGGGGTGCTTTTAAATTATAATTAATATACAATATATGAGACATTTAATATGTTAAAGTGGGGATTGGGATTCTGCTATCTGATAAGTTGTAGTTATTAATATGTTAAGTATGAATTTAGCTTCGAACTGTGTACACTTATGTTTAATATGTGTTGTATGAGTTAAAAGTTTTTCTCTTTAATGGTCTAATTGAAATAAAGTATTGAAAATGGCATTTTCATCATTGAGATTATTATTATTATTAAGTGCATTATTTAATTTATTTAATTATTTAACACATTCACTGCCATAATCAACCTTAGTTGATTTAATAATGCATGCTTAAAATCGCCAGCGTTGACCTTAGTTGATCTAATTTTTCAATCGTGCTCTTTCAGCTTAAATCAGCTGACCTGTCATTATGGGCAGGAAACTTGTACAGCAGCTTCAGTATATCTAGCTGACATTATCTTTATCCCTTTTATAGTTTATTATGCTTACATTGCGATATAATGAACAAGTGTTTATCCTTATGCTCAGAGGGAGAGTGGGCTGTCTCTGGCTGCAGTCTATAAAGAATCTTTTATACGTGAAGTCGTGAATGTGTGATAGTTTAACACTCCTCAGTGCAACATGGCATCTAGGAAAAGAAAAACAATTGGATTTTGAACTGAAGAAGAATTATCTGATGCAGTGAATGAAATTGTAAATGACAGTGATTCAGATACAGATAATATTCCCGAATTTTCAAGAAGTGAAGAGAGTGAATCTGAAAGTGCAAATGAGAGTGACAATGAGAGTAACATTTCAATACTGGGCCCTAGCCACAGACAGATAGATGTTACCCCAACTACAGGGTTTTCTAAAAATGATTGTCAACCAAGAATACCACCCTTCATAGTTGAAGAAAAGCAAGGTCACTTTTCGTAGGAACCAGAAAATACTACTCATTTCACACCAAGATAAGAGGTTCCATACAGCTGAAGTAATTGAAGCAACAAGCAGACAAACGGTGTGGCAAAGAAGAAAACTAAATGTGTCATAGATTACAACACTCATATGCACAGTGTTGATGCAGCGGACCAGTATCTGGCTCACTACCTATTCATTCGTAAAACTGTCAAGTGGCCTAAGAAAGTATTTTTCTATCTTCTCCAGTGTTGCCTTATCAACAGTTATGTTACCTTCTCAAAGAATAATCCTAATTCCCACAAATCATTCCTAGATTTCATGTCAATATCATAGAAAATCTGATACACACATCAGATGCTGTATCATCACCATCATCATCATCTGACGAGTTGCAAGGCTCCAGTAGAACACCTACACCTACTCCAACAAAACATGCTCCAAAAAAATTATACCCCCCCCCCCCCCCCCCGCCCCCAGGAGAACAAAAAAAAAAAAACACCACCTCCTAACTACAACCCCAAACAAATAAAAAAC
>Ga0123354_10013676_pt1 | contig 12607 bp, 9 predicted proteins | sample TergutLab28metaG_2_FD_97872 | JGI IMG/M metagenome (GOLD analysis project Ga0123354, IMG submission 97872) | Labiotermes labralis P4 segment gut microbial communities from Petit-Saut dam, French Guiana - Lab288 P4 | ecosystem: Host-associated > Arthropoda: Insects > Digestive system > Gut ... | reverse complement strand
TGATTTGTACTCCTCACCCAATATTGTGCGGGTGATAAAATCGAGAAGAATGAGATGGGCTGGGCATGTGGCGCGTATGGGTGAGGAGAGGGAGGTGTATAGGTTCTTGGTGGGGAAACCGGATGGAAGGAGACCAATGGGGAGACCTAGGCGTAGATGGATGGATAATCTTAAGATGGATCTGCAGGAGTTGGGATGTGGGTATATGGACTGGATTGGGATGGCCCAGGATAGGGACAGGTGGCGGACTCTTGTGAGTGCGGTAATGAACCTTCGGGTTCTGTGAAATGCGGGGAATTTCTTGACTAGCTGCAAACCAGTTAGCTTCTCAAGAAGGACTCTGCACCATGGGGTAAGTAAGTAAGTAAGTATGAAGTAGCTTGTTGTAATTCGGTATGTCTAAAAACTACTTGAATGTGACGTGTATTTAATATGTTCAGGAAGGTTAGCTTGTTGATTCAGAAGCGTGTTTAAAGGAGTAGAAATCGAATCCACTTAAAGAACCATAAATACTGACGGATGGTGGTAATTAATCTGCCATTGCCTATCCATGGCTTCTCCGAAAATTCTTACAAGAGGTGCAGTGTTCAGGCACAAAAACCATGTGTTAGGATTTGTTACCTTCGAGGTCGAATTGATAAGACTTAATGGACATTTGCCTATAAAAGGCAACTGAAGGAATGTAACTGTCCGGAATTCTAACCGAATCCCTAAGACGCCGTGGCTATGCTTTCGTAATGTTACCTCGAAGACAAGCATCTCTGCGAAGGTACTATTCAGAGAGTATTTGATAGAGAGTTTTCAGGTACATCGTCAGGCACATTGCGTGCTTCATGAATGTTATGATACCTCACAAACGTCGCTGCTTAGCATTTGCACTGCTTTAGGGAGGACACTTGATTCCCCGTACGCCATCACATGTTGTCCGTTATGGTCACTAGAACAGTCAATTTAGTGAGTACACAAGCAATTATGATACGGTTTATTATTATTATTATTTGCTGTTTTGGTTTGTTTGTGTCCCAATTTTCGTTTTTGTGTTTTTATTGTTTTTGCGTTGTTTTTGCGTTCTTGTGCTGGCTTTATAATTGGTACTTCCGCTTTTGAGCCAGTACGTTAATTAACACGTATGGAATAATAATAATAATAATTATTATTATAATTATTATTATTATTATTACACTATGGACTGAATGAAACATTTACTTTATCTATCTTATGAAATCTTCTCTTAGTAAAATTCTTCTACCGTTCCGCTTTTGAAAAAAAAATGGACATGTAAAAGAATGGTCATGTATAATCCTGACGTATGGTTGAGATGCTGCCTAATTCTTGAAACGAGACATGGGACTGGAGTCTGGTTAGCGATATGCGGCAACAAATTGTAAAGTATGTCGAATTTCTTAATGTGGATTTATTACCACGAAAACCACAAGACTCGAGGGAAATGTGACTTATATACATTTTTTCTTTGTACCTTTGCACCAAAACATTTTCCACCTCGTTGATAACAGTGAGTTTTGGACGGACTAATCTTCAAGTGAAAACAGAAATGCCTGCAGGTTTTCCTGTAAAAAGTCTGTTTTTTACCCAATTTTAACCAAATTTGAACTTGCAGTTAGATTTCAGTAAACTCACATAGTTTGAAAAGTCACCAAAATCCGTTTATCATTTATGAAGTTGTTAGTTATGAACAGACAGACAGACATGGCCAAGCTAATGTGTGCCACACCGAAAATTATGTTGTGCGAGGGCAAAATCCGTATTTAATAATGGAAAGACCGAAGGAGATATTTAGAAAATTAAATCCAAACTCCAGTACACATTCAAAATATTCTTGCATAAATTTTGTTCTAAATTTTTACATAATACTGTCTAGACTTTACCAGCTGTAAAGCTTGAAGTTAAGGTTTCTTAACACTTTGATATGTTCCACCAACATTTCCAATGTAAATATTAACAAACCATTATCTGGGTTTTAACTGGTATAAACGTATCGTTTCTCGAATGTTTATTGTAAAATATTTGGGTGGTTATAATTTTGTCGATATTGTTAAGTGTTCTTACTGATAATGACCCTTAAGACCCAAACATGAAAGGGAAAACTACTTTAAATAAATATAAGTTACATTTAAGTGCACAATGTTGGTGTAAAATTTCTTCTAGTTGCAACTGGCGCACTGTCAGTAAACGATATAAACTGGCAACTCGCATTGCTCTATACTGTGTCGGGCGACGCAGACAGGTGAGCGGGCAGGTGAGCGGGCAGGCGAGCGGGCCTCGCAGCGGTCGCTGTTCCAAGTTTTTCATTAGTAGGTATCCATGCATTTTTGCACGCTGTGCTGCGGTCAATATTAATGTTTTACTCACGGTATATAAACATATTGATGGAAATATTTTACCTCCACTTACTGACTCCGGTCACAACTAACAAACGTGTTTTTCAATGCTTATCGAACTTTTATCCTTTAGCCGTGGCGACCTTGATAGGCAAGAGTTGTCAGATGTCGTATTTGAAAAAAGGGTGTATGATGTTGAGATTAATTTTAATATTACATGCTTATGAGAAAATAAGTTCTAACGCCGGCGACTCTGAAGATTACTGCGTTGTGGTATGTGACGCCGTGTAGTCTGATATAACGTGTCCTATATCAGACACATTTTCAGCTAAGCCTCAGTCACTAGCCTGCAAATGGAGGCAATTTCCTCCGAAACGCTCATACATACACGGCTTCACAACCCAGAAGGCAGTGGTCTTCATGATCTTGTTTCTTACGTTAATTACTTCGCTTTACGTGCTATAGTGGACCTGTCTTGTCATGTAGTGTTCCACTGCACGTCGCTTTCAAGCCTCCGTGCACATGACGTTACGCCACCCAAGGCAATGCACGCATCGTGTTAGTAGCAGGGGAAACAAAGGCACCACGACATACCAGCACTTCAACACTGCACCAAATCGTGCTCTGGTCATTTGCATTATCTTTCTCTTTCTGCCTCCCGTCTATCCATTGTGTCAGTCTGCACTTTAAGCAACGCTTTCTCATCCGGGTCTATCTTCTGGCCCCGGAGCCACCAGCCCACCCGCCACAGTGGCAGGTGAAAGCACGCTTGGAATGGAGGAAAATAAAAGGATTCAATTCCGAAAAGTGGTTACATTTCGATGCTTGAACTACATTACCATACATCACAGGTCATGATGAACCCTGTTACCGTACTCGGTATAGTGACTGGGCTGTGGGTAGGATGATCCGGAATTTGATTACCGGGAAGAGGCAAGAGACGTTTCTTTTCTCCAAAAATTTTCAGACAGGCTTTGGGTCCCATCTGTTCCCCTGTGGGTTGAGTACCCAATTTTAAACCACCATAGAAAACTTCATAATATTTTTCACCCCCCCCCCACCCCAAATTTCATGATATACATTTTCATAAGTGAACAGTTCGGCTAAAATAATTATGAAATTATTTACAAATCTGTAGTTGTGAATAACAATGGAAACACGTTAAAGTAAAAGAGAGATGTTTTACTTTCAAACGTTCGGACTTAGTGTATTGAAAGTTCTTAATTTGGACATCGCGTCTGATTTATGGTACAGAAGCACGTGGCTCGAATATCGATGCTTTGAATAATTATTCTGATTCAGGCCTACAGTAGTTTTACGTAGCCTACCAAGAAATGGCAGAATTACATTTTGCAAAAGATCTTGAGCACACTTGTCCATGAAGTATGTTTCAACGTTCATCATTCCAAATTCCTTTTGATGCCGAATATCATCTGGAAACTGATAGGGTATCATTACACCACAGTTACGTTACCGATATAACAGTGAACAGCGCTGAATTGTCTTGAAAAGAAACGCGCCTTGTCCAATCAAAAAGTTAACATCTGGCCGAACTCAAACAGTTAAAACGAACAAATCGTTGTGCCGCCACCTTGAATAAACATTCATATTCAACAGCCATAATTAATCATAATCTTTCTTATCATCGTCATTATTTCTGCCACACTTCCATCACTATCCGTATTCATCACTTCAGCTTTTCCACATGAATTTGAAACTAAACACAACCATTAAACTGGGTGTTTTAACGAGGCATACAGCGGATGTCCCTGGTCTGTGGCACAAACACAGCTTTAAGGTACATTTACCACCTCTGGTTTATGTCTGAGTGTCATCTTGTGTTGTTTTCTTTTTCTCTGCATTTTCACTTTGAGCTTGACACTCTCCCTCGTTGTGGAGTGGTGACAGTTGAGATGTACGATGTGTTGAAGGCGACGCTTGTCACTTCACAGGCCTCAGTACAGGCAGATAGAACACTGCTGCTCGCGGGAGGTCCACCATCACAGTCTGTGCCAAGGTACACATATGTACCTAACAGCTGGGGGACTTCACACACCGACGCGTCCTCTCTTGGTTAGGCTTTGCTCAAGGTTCATTCGACTTCGTTGACCTGATGTACTTCATTTAATTAAATGTCTGCATCGAGATAAAATGCCAATGATGACGGTAGGAGTATGGCAATGGTCATTGTAGTGTGGTGCTTGCAGTATCGGTTTGTTTGGTCATGGGTTTGGGTCCCGCCTACAAAGTGAGCGTTGTGTGATTTAGATTATACTTATTTGTTTGGCAATCAACTGAATTGAAATTTTGCACGTTGTGTAAATCCTTTGATCAGAGATTCCTCAGTTTTAGAAAAAGACTGCAGAATATGTAGTTGCAGTAGAGCGGCCTTGAACGAATAATCAGAAAACGTCAAGCTTCTTTGTGAATTATGAGGTACAGTAATACCAACAGTTGCTTTCCCACATTTTGTATATACACGAGTTTGGGATCAGAATGGCATTGTATTTCCAAGAAAATAATCTTGAATTTGAGTCATACAACTTATTGACATCAAAGTGCTATCGGTCATTAACAAATTTCGAATCACAAAACGTCTTTACCACACAGTGCTACAAGTAAATACAAAACTTTCGGTATTGCCTTGTCTCTCCAACTTCGAGACTGAAGAGAGGCAGCGTGTCCGTCCAAAATGGTTGTAATCATCAGTAAGGCTTCACGGTGTAGCAACCCTTACTAACATTAAAATGCGTTTTGAAAAGCTCGCGTTATGTACACAAGCATACCTTCAAGACTAAGCGGCCTCTTAATCAAAATTTTTACAATTTACATTAAAAGTTGCCGCAGTGCTATGTGTTATAATATGTTCTCACACACATACTCTTGTTCCTCCTGTTCATTTTGTGGCAGAACAAAGAAGAGGGCACTATACTGGCCTAACTTCCCAGTAAAGTAGAAGGAATGTCTGACAGTTGAGTTTCTTTACTGGCGACTTTACTGCTCTTTCATGACACTCTGGAACCTTCCTCATTATTCGGGTAGGAAAACTTCTGGCGTGTTGGACACATTTGATGGCCCGTCCGTCTCTAGCACCTTCCTCTCCTTTCCTTTCCTGCTCATATGTTTCTTTATCATCTCCCTATGATTACATTGCTTCACTTGCCATTTCGTCCCTTTAAGCAACAAAACAGAATGGTTTTGCTACGCCTCACTGCAAAGATAATCTCGTAACACAGAGAAAATCTTCTCTGATACAAGACCCCTTTTCTTCTCCCAAAACACTGCAATACGTGTCACGTTACGAGTCATGGGGTCCGATTATTTTAAGGGCAGCTGGTAAAATTTTCGTCGTGGAAATGAGAGAACGTTCATTCTTAATTTGGCTAGTAATTAAACTCTTTCTCTGCTGTAAATCGTAAGCGCCGTTGCCAGCTCCCATACGACAGACAACTTTCTTAAACTCCCAGACTAATATTAGGAGTATTCGAAACTTTTGTACAAGAGATGTGTCCAGATATGAGAAGTGAAAATTTTCAGTACTAACATTTCGGATATATTTTAATAACGCGAATCACTTGTCATCTGCGACGCAATTGGAAATAAAATGTTCAGTTGTTGGGACACGCACTGTTTATTTATGTTTTTAGGTAAAACTTGGGTAAGTGGATTTAAGTAAAATCACCTACCTGTTACTAGTGATTCCATTTCTTGAGTGTTATGGTGATGACAGATATGTTTATGACGGAAGGAAGCTGGTAAGTGGACAACGAAAGTTGATCATTCGGGCAGATCTGAAGAATATTCGGTAATTACAGGGTGGGCCACGAAAAAGTAGCCCGGGTCCTTAGTATAGCGTAAATACAGAAATTAATACAGTAGCCAAATGATGAAAGGATATACCATCATAGAAGATGTTGAAAGTGGTTGCCTCCTACATAAATAAACAGCTGCTCACGTCTAATTATGTTAAGGTATACCCGATGTAACACAGTGATTTTAATGGCTGCAACTGCGTGGCTGATGTTGTCCTTCGGTTCCTGCATCGCGTGTGGATTTGATTCGTATACCGTACTTTTCAAGTGACCCCAGAGAAATTTTTTTTCTGAGGACACTTGAAAAGCGACATAAAATGTCCGGATCTGAAATATTTCATACATAACACAACGGTTATTAAAGATTTAAACTGGAATTTCAAAATATTTTATGTGACGCAAGAGTCACAGTAGGGCCTAGGTCTCCTCATTGTTGAGGTTTCCAGATCACACACAATTAGACACACACACACACAATCGGTAGGACTCTTCTGATCGAGTGGTAATATCGTCCGGAGACCGCTGCCTACACAACACACAAGGGACTAACATGAATACTCTCAGAGGGATTTGAACCCGGAATCCCAGAAATCAGTTCAGACTTACGCCTAAGACCACACGGCCACCAGAACCGATTCTCAGATGTCATATATAGTACATTTCTTTCGTAGAACATCCGTAACATTTTTAAACAAGCTAATGGCAAAAAAAAAACAGATAGTACATGAAAATATAGCCACAAATATCCTACATAAGAACACGCGTGTTAAACTTTTTTTTTTTTGCAAATTTATTTTCCTGGTGTTGATCTGAACATAAACAAGAAATGGCCATGGAAAGGAATTCGTACAAGAACTTGAAATTTAGGAATAGAGGTATATGGGGTGGTATACTGCCAGCCCCACTCTACTACAATCTAATTAGACGGCTGACAGCCATTGCTGCACCAACATACACTGCAGTTCCAGTCTCGATATCTTGTACAATAACAAATTTCAACCACCCGCAATGTCTTAAACGTCTTGCTGCCATTTATAATGTCACCAGGGCTGTGATGCTGCTCTATATTAAAATGGATAATTGTGTTTTGTTTTGTATGTTCAAGCGCAAAAAACCGGAGGTGACGCATTGCTTAGAAGAAGAGAGTAAACTAGATTGCAAGTTCAGGTTGCGTGCTTGGTATATTCCCACGCAACATCGAACCCTGGACTACGATACTTATTTAGTGTGCGGTAGACTTAACTGCGCTCTGCAGGATAAACCGGATGTATGCTGCAGTCATACGTGACACAGTTGTGATGGCCAGAAAGTTAGTTCTGTGTTGAGCACAGGAAATTAGACAATTTCCTTCATACAGTAATCCAAAACATTTGACACATCACGAACTGTTACCGGGTAAAAAAAAACCGCATATCTTGGACATGTGCGGCGGAGTGATTTAAAAGCAGGATAAGAACAAACACAACAGGAATTCATCTTTTAAAGCCCCGCTGCCGTATACATTGGATACTATTTTGTAACGGTACAACGCCTTCCAGCAGCCAGAATTTCATGCTCAAGAGGTCCAATGGAGGGCACTTCAAGTTAAAAAGGTCAATTGGGCCTGCACATCATGTTCCAGAGGTCAAATGGTAGTCACTTCATGTTCAAGAGATCCAGTGGATCAGCAATTATGTTCAAGAGATCCAGTGGGTCAAAACTTCGTGCTCATAGAGATGCAGATTTTCAGCGGTTTATATTCCAAGAGATCCACTGGGTGAGCACTTCATATTCAAGAGGTCAAATGTTCGTCCCTTCATGTCCCGGAGATCCAATGAGTCAACACTTCATGCTGAAGAGGTCAAATGGTCGTCACTTCTTGTTCAAGAAATCCAGTAGGTCAGCACTTTATGTTCACGAGGTCCAGTGGCCCAGCACTTTATATTCAAGATATCCAGTGGTCAGAAATTCATGTTTTAGAGGTTCAGTGGCTCAGCACTTCATGTTCAAGAGGTAAAATGATCAGAAAAAGGTCAAGTGGTCAGCATTTCCTGTTCAAGAAGTCAAGTGGTCAACACTTCGTGTTTGAGGGGTTATGTGGTTATAACTTTACGTTCAAGAGGCCATATGATCATCGTTTCGTGTTAAAGAGGTCAAGTGTTCAGCACGTACTTTTCAAAAGGCCCAGTGATCGGCACTGAAACGGAATATCAGCAGTCAGACCGGTTATCTGCGTTGTTTGCCTCAGAGCTGCCCTGGAAATACCGAGATTTCACGCCCACAATTCGATTATGCACTTGGCCAGTTCTATATTCAGAGCTAACTTTACAGTTCGACACAAGAAATTTTGGAAGAGTAAGTAAGTTAAGAATCTTCTACGTTTCTTAACATTCTTTTTATGTTGGTTTAGTAGACACATCTACTAAAATATGAACAGTCTTTTGCGCGATTGGTTATGAAGAGAAACAACGTTTGGCTGCGTTGTGCCGGCCACAATCCGTCTGGATGAATTTTTGTTGTGTTTTGTTCCAACATTTTTTAATAAGTGCGGTTTTAAAAATAATTGTTGCTGAATTATTAACTTCTGTTTCACCTTATTCTAATTAAACATGTCTATAAAGATATATTACAAAATGATCGGACTAGAAATTATTAAATGTTGTACAGTAACAAATTAAATAATATTTGTTATAGTTCCTCAGATACACTTAACTTAATGATCATTGTTCTAAATCTTTTAGACGCGCCTCTGTCCTGTCTGTTTATTGAAACCGTATTCGGGAACCATGTGGTTCGAATCTTGGACTGGGCATCAGTAATGTGCAATTATATTTCCCCCAGTATCTCCTGCCAACTTTGGAATATTGTCTTGGAATACCCTACGAATGCGTGCTCCTCAATTTATTATATTTGCTCCTCAATTTATTATATTTGCTCCTCAATTTATTATATTTGCTCCTCAATTTATTATATTTGCCAGCCTGTAATAAAATTCGACACTCTATTACTTACCCTTGGGCCCATTTAAGCTGTGTGGTTGCTATATGCCTCACACTGTGTGGCGTTATTATTCAGGATGTTTCGAATAATATTCGTAAAAAATAGAACGGCAGTTTACTTGGTCATCTTTAGACACTTGATATTTGAAATGCGGAAAAGTGTAGTTTCTGAGAGGTTATTTGCATGAAGGTTATGTGTTTCCTTATGGAACGGAGGATAAATACAGTTTTGATTGAGGTCAGTATTCTGTGTATTGTGCAGTAGTTACGACGCTGGTATGCAGAACCGTTCAGAATCGCTGAAAGCGCTACAAATCCTTGACCCAAGCATGCCCACGCCTACACACAGCCGCACGACGCACAAATTGTCTGCTTTGTACTGGGCGGGTGCACGAGCGGCCAATTCTTTGACATCTGCCGTGGCTACGGTTCAAGTGTGGCGATAAATAAAACACAAATGTGGACTAATGGCTCCAGGACCGGAGGCCGGATTCAGTGATGTGTTCTGTTCTAGGCTCGTGCGTGTGGTCGGATACGTCACTCCGGGCCGTTCCATGAGTATAGGCCAATTGGAAGTGTACCCAGTGTCCTAACGCAGCGCTGTAATTAATGAAAGACTCTGTGTCCTTTTTTGGACTATAATTAAGAATATCAAAATTAATGGACTTATTGTTTGACAGAAGGACGCACAGGACCCACATTAAGCATTCATAATAAAAAATTAATTTCAAAGTAAAGTTTGCTGCATGTGACGCAGTGTGTCACATCCCAAAAGACATCTTTTCGCAGTAAGCACCTCAAATTTCATCTAGAATATCCTTTATACCGCAACTGTGAATTTGTTTCGTATCCTGCAGAAATGTAATACTATGTATATCAGAACCCGTTTAAGTCTGTCGCAATTTATGTGGCTGCAATAGGGTTTCGTCTTTCGGGGTTGGGGGGGGGGGTTCCGAAACGGCTGGCTGCACGTAAGATTTTGTGTCAAATATTTCATATTTAAATTCCTACCTTGCGTTATTCACATTGGCAGTTTAGGATTGTGCTTAGGTGGGGTCCCCAAATTTATTTTTGCATTGGCCCCAGAGATGCCTTAAACCACTCCTGACGCACGGTCATGTCTCACATAAAATTCGAAAACCAAACGTGCTGCAAGAGAATGGATCAGTAAATATGTTGGGCCCTTTAATGCATTCCTAATTTACGATAACCAAAGGGCAACCTCACTGGCACAAATGCTATAAAATAAAACAAAATTGTTTTTGCTAGATGGTGAAACCAATTTTCCTGAGATACAAGTGATATTTCCCTGGTTTAATACTCAGATTTCACCGATCCAATACCAATAACCGCAACTAATTTCAGGACAAAAAGAGCACTGTAAATATGTCAGTGCAATGGCAAACTGTGACCTGAACATAGAATTAGATCCAATTTCATATGGCTGTCATAGTTGAAGATTGTGTTCTCAGAAAGTTAGGCGCTAAGTCGGGAGAAAAAGTTGAGCATTAATACTTGTTGCAATAGTTACTGGGTGTGTTCTCAGTGAGGTACGCGCCCGATGAACATCGACCATATAATACAGCGTTTTTTCTGTAAGGTGGGAGATGAGGCTTGCGAAACCCAATGGTTGGCGTGATGCTGCTAACCATCCAGTGACTAGATTTGTTAGAAGCTTGAGATGTAAGCAAAAAAGAGATCCGACGCCAACGCGGGCGAATACCGGACACGTGGAGAATGTAAAGGATAAAACAGGGTAAAACTATGACAGTGAAATGGCGACAGGCGTCCTGAAGACGAAACTAGAACCAAATCATGGAACGCTGGTTGCTTCAAATACAAATTAGCTTCCGACACAGTATCGGTATAATCTGTAACTCTTCGGGCATTGTGCTGTGTCTCTCGGGGAAAGACATCTGCAGGAATGGTAACTGTAATGAATTAATTAAAATCTACATGCTTACGGGGTGGATGTGCCATTAACCTGATAAACATAACACATATGATTGTTGTTCATGACAGACAGCAGTGGATAAAGGCGAAATTTGGAATATTTTAACTGAATGCCCGTTTGATGAGCTTCAGAGTTACTTAGTTACTTACTTACTTACTCCATGGAGCAGAGTTCTTCTTGAGAAATTAACCGGTTCTCAATTATTCAAGAAATTTACCGCATTTTATGGAACCCGAAATTTCATTACCGCATTCACAAGTGCCCGCCACCTGTCTCTATCCTGAGCCAGACCAATTCAGTCCATGCCCCCCATCCTACCACCTGAAGATCCATCTTAATATTATCCTCCCATTTACGCCTGGGTCTTCCAAGTGGCTTCTTTCTCTCAGGTTTCCTCACCAAAACCCTATGTATGCCTCTCCTCTATCCCCATATTCTTCTCGGTTTGATCAGGAGGAGTACAGATCATCAAACTTCATGGTTACTACTATGTATTTATTTACTGAAGTTTGGGAATGCAGACTTTTTAAGGTTGTGTTTCTAGAATACTCAAGAAAAGAAGAAATACAGTACGTCAATGCTGAATATTTGTTTTGTCGCGACAGCCCCCCAGTGGGCCAGGACCTTCTCATTCACGAGGTTTCTATATCACACACAACGACGCACCACAGTCGGTAGGGCTCCTCTGGATGAGGTTGATCAACTGGGCGCAGAGACTTTTACCTGACATCACATAACACAACAGAGATCCTTGCCCCCGGTGGGATTCGAACCCACAATCTCAGCAAGCGAGCGGCTGCAAACCTATGCCTTAGACAGCGCGGCCACTTGGACCGGCAATGCTGAACTTTACTGTAGCAATTATAAAAGGCACTTTTCTTCTTTTGTTGTGGAACATGTACCGAATTAAATGATCGGTGATAACTGAAGAATAAGAACCAACTACATGCTACTTATTATTTTATTGTACTTCTTATAGGCTCAACATGTTTCGGGCACTACTACACTACTCCAGCCTAACCGCACCTAACTTCCAACCTACAGCAACCCAAGAAAGAAACGACCAATATGGTAATCAACAATATAGTCATGAGCTCCTGATGATGGGCATAGTAGTGCCCGAAATATGTTAAGCCTATAAGATGTACAATAAAATACCAAGTAGCATCTAGTTGGTTCTTATTCTTCAATTATCACAATGATGCATGGTCCAACACACACAAAAATTAAATCATCGGATTTTCCTGTATTAGAGTAAAACCTTCTATTCATGTATTGAACTTATTATTGAATGGGCGTCTGAGTGAAAATGATATTACAGACATTGAGCTTGTCCGCTTCCTCTGCGATTGAAGAGTGCTGTCTTTCATGTCGTGACGTCATGCATTTTACTAGCAGTTTGGTGGATTTTGACACGACCGGTCAGCAGATCATCTGAAACGTCGGCTTATTTCTACCACATAAAGTGAACTGAAGTGAACGAAGCAAAGTGAAGTGGAATGAGGCGAAGTGAAGTGCGCAGTA
>Ga0123354_10013670_pt1 | contig 12608 bp, 10 predicted proteins | sample TergutLab28metaG_2_FD_97872 | JGI IMG/M metagenome (GOLD analysis project Ga0123354, IMG submission 97872) | Labiotermes labralis P4 segment gut microbial communities from Petit-Saut dam, French Guiana - Lab288 P4 | ecosystem: Host-associated > Arthropoda: Insects > Digestive system > Gut ... | reverse complement strand
TTAGAGATGCGAAATTACTATTTAAAATTTGATTAACAAAGAAAATAGTGATTAAATTTAATTACATTTTTATAAACCGTTCGCGTTCTTTTGGACTAAAATGTTCAATAGCGTATCGAAAGGCGGTGCGCGGCATTTCCGCATGGTGATCTTCCAGAAACTCGACTAAGGTTTCACGGTCTTTTTTCCCGACTTCACGCAACATCCATCCGACCGCTTTGTGTATCAAATCGTGCTTATGCGTGAGTAACTTTTCAGCAATTGCCAACGTATCATCGAATTGCTTGTGTTTAATAAATGTCCAGGTCGCGACAATAGCCATCCGCTGTTCCCAAAGATTATCGCTTTCCGCTAAGCGGTAAAGAATGCTTCTATCTTCTTTATCCAACAGATACCCGCCGATTACATCGCGGCAGGTAACATCGACCAAATCCCAATTATTCGCTTTACGGGCGTTTTGCAAATAAAAATCGAAAATCGCTTTCCGTTCCGCTTCCTTTTCGGCTTTCTTGAATTGCTTGACAAGAAACAGCAATCCTGCTAAACGCGCTTCGTGATACTTCGAATCCAGCAAAACTTGTATTTCATTGAAAGGTAGGGGAGGACTTCGTTTCACAATATCCCGTGTATGAGGGACAACGATACCGAGCAGAACGTCGCCTTCGGCATATTGTCCTTTGCCTGTTTTGAAAAATCCCTGAAGAAAACGCGCTTTCTCGGGATTTGTTATCGATAATAGTTCTTGGAGAATAAAATCGGCATTCATGAAGCGAAGGTACGATTTTCTGATGAGAAATTAAAAAAAATAAAACGGGAATTATCAAATAATAGTAATAGCCATATTCTTTTCACTATGTTCCTCCATGGATACTTCGATTGCTATCATAAAAAATGTTAATTATTAAAGTTTATTGAAAAAAAGAGGGCTTATTATAAGTATACTTATTATCTTTGCGCCCGAATTAAAAAAGATAGCAATTGAATGAAGGAAAACTATAATCAATTGGAAAGTCTTGATGATATTGACTCTTTGATTTGGAAGATTTTCAAATCCAGGCAGCGGGTGACTCAAAAATTGCTCGAGGAGTTTGGCCTTACAGGTTCTCAACTTGAATTGCTCGGCGCTATCTACCATCTGTCAAAGCGGGAAATTGAAGTAACACAAATACTTCTGTCTCAGAAAACGGGAATTGATCCAATGACTACTTCTACCATATTAAGAAATTTGCAAAAAAAAGGACTGATAAACCGGCATGAGAGTACAACGGATACAAGGGCGCGCATTGTTGAAGTAACCGATTCCGGATCGAAACTTTTCGAAAAAGCAGTCATTAAAATTAAAGAAGGCAGGGCTTTCCTGTTTAAGAATATTGATTGCGAAGCGCTGAAAATCCAGTTACAAACTTTATTACAGGAAATAGACCGGTTAAGTAGAAAAAAATAAACAGCTAATAATATTTAGGTATGAATTTAAAACAAATTGTGTTTGGAGCAACAGCTCTTATGGTTATTACATCGTCTTGTGGAAACAGAACAGGAATGAACACCCAGCAGAATGCGCCGCAGGAATACCCGACTCAAGTTTTGAGCGAGCAGAATGTTCAATTGGCAACCGTATATCCCGGAACAATAAAGGGACAGAATGATACGGAAATAAGACCGCGTATCGATGGTTTTATTGATGCAATTTATGTAGATGAAGGTACGGTAGTGAGCAGAGGACAGGCATTGTTCAAAATCAATTCACCGTCGGCCGAGCAAACATTACGGACTGCTCAAGCTGCCGTTGAGAGCGCTACAGCCCAGGAGAATACGGCAAAGTTAAACGTTGAACGATTCCGGCCTTTGGCAGATCAGGGCATTGTGAGTCAAGTGCAATTAGATACTTACCAAAATGCTTATTTATCCGCTCAGGCTGCATTAGATCAAGCGAAGGCTCAACTGACCAATGCACAAGCTCAGATCGGTTGGACAAATGTTTCAAGTCCTGTTGATGGAGTGGTCGGCTCTATCGCTTACCGGCTGGGAAGCCTTGTAAATAACGGGAACGTATTGACTACCGTGTCCAGCACGCAAAATGTATTTGCTTATTTTCCAATGAATGAGAAAGACTTGGTGAGTCTTTTGGATAACCTGCCCGGAAAAAGTCAAGCGGAGAAAATCAGTTCTTTGCCCGAAGTGAATTTTAGAATGGCTGACGGCACTTTATATAATGAAAAAGGAAAGGTCAAAACGATTACGGGATTAGTAGATGTTACGACAGGCACAGTAACGTTAAGAGCCGAATTCCCCAATGCCCACAGCGAACTGAGAAGCGGTTTTAGCGGAAACATCATTATACCGAAGGCATTGAGCAACGCCATTGTCGTACCTCAAAATGCAACATTCTCCCGTCAGGATAAATACTTGGTATATAAAGTACAGGGAGATTCGGTCGTTTCTACGCTCATTACAGTTATTCCAACTCCTGACGGAAAGAACTATGTAGTTACCGGCGGATTATCGAAAGGTGATCGCATCGTTACCGATGGCATTACAAAGTTAGCGGATGGTAAAAAAATCATTGTTAAATAAAATAAGTAAAATATAATGTTAAAGATATTTATAGAAAGACCCGTATTATCTACCGTGATATCCATCATAATAGTTGTACTGGGTATAATAGGCGTGTTTATGTTGCCTGTAGAGCAATATCCGAATATTGCACCGCCTACGGTACAGATACAGGCAACCTATCCGGGAGCCAATGCGGATGTGGTGATGAATAGTGTGGTTATTCCTATTGAAGAACAGATTAACGGAGTTGAAGGTATGACTTATATGACTTCGTCTGCCATGAACAACGGTACAGCTCAAATTATGGTGTTCTTCCGTCAAGGCATTAACCCCGATATTGCTTCCGTTAATGTACAAAATATGGTTGCACGGGCTACTCCCCTGTTGCCGCAAGAGGTAACCCAAGTTGGCGTCACGGTTCAGAAACAGCAAAACAGTACGATATTGGGTTTTACCCTGTCGACAAGCAATCCGGATTATGACGGCAGGTATTTGCAGAATTTTGCAAATATCAACATTCTACCTCAGATTCAACGTATTTATGGCGTAGGTAGCGCTTCTATCATGGGGGCAAGAAACTACTCGATGCGTATATGGCTGAAACCCGATGTAATGGCATCCTATAAAATATCGGCGCAGGAAGTTATTGCCGCGCTGATGGATCAAAATATTGAAGCGGCTCCCGGCGAGCTGGGACAGAATAGTAATCAAACTTTCCAATATACGTTGAAATTTACAGGAAAACTGAAAACAGCGGAACAGTTTGGTAATATTATTATCCGTTCGAAAAACGGCCAGATTCTAAGAGTAAAAGATGTGGCTAATGTTGAATTGGGCTCTCTCAACTATACCGTTTTATCCGAAACGAACAAGCGCGACGCCGTGTTTGTAGGGATTAGCCAAACAGCAGGATCGAATGCCCAGGAAGTAATCAATAATATCAAATCAGTGCTGAAAGATGCAGAGAGTATTCTTCCTAAAGGGGTTACAATCGACTATATGATGGATTCCAATGAATTTTTGAACGCATCCATTGATAAAGTGCTTCATACTTTAGCCGAAGCCTTTGTCCTTGTGTTCCTTGTCGTATTCATATTCCTGCAAAATGTAAGGTCGACCATTATTCCCGCCATTGCGGTTCCGGTAGCTATTATCGGTACATTCTTTTTCTTATGGATGTTCGGATTCTCCATTAATTTACTGACTTTATTCGCTCTCGTGTTAGCGATCGGGATTGTGGTCGACGACGCCATTGTGGTTGTCGAGGCCGTGAACGCTCAATTGGATGCTGGAGAGAAAAGCCCCAAACAGGCGACGCTGACGGCTATGGGTGAAATAGCTCCGGCTATCGTATCCATCACCTTAGTCATGGCCTCGGTATTTATTCCGGTCAGCTTTATCGGAGGAACTTCAGGTGTATTTTACAAACAATTCGGTCTGACACTTGCCGTAGCAATTCTTATTTCTGCGGTCAACGCATTAACGCTTAGTCCTGCACTTTGCGCCGTATTCTTGAAAGCGAAAACCGAAGGACATGAAAAAATGACTATATTTCAACGCTTTTACTATTATTTTAATAAAATTTTCAGCGCCAGTACTGAAAAATATAGAAGCAGTCTGCGCTTTTTAGGGAAAAGAGGACACCGGTGGATCACTACAGCAATCATCATCGTTGCTGCAATTATCCTGTTCGGACTCATGCGATTTCTTCCGACAGGATTTGTACCCCAAGAAGATAGCGGTGTTGTGATGGGTTTTGTAACCTTGGCACCCGGCTCCTCGTTAGAACGAACGGATTCTCTGGTACACGATGTAATCAATATCGCTCAAGGCATAGATGGCGTAAAAGCCGTAACCAATATTACCGGATACAGTTTTATGGCAGGTCAGGGCAGTTCGTATGCAACTGTACTGATAAAAATGAAACCATGGAACGATCGCAAACTGAATACGACTCAAATATCAGCTATACTTAAGAATAGAACCGACTCAATTCCGGGAGCCACATTCTTCTTCATGGCATCGCCCACGCTGCAAGGTTTCGGTTTGGGAGCCGGAGTGGAATTGAAATTGCAGGACAGAGTCGGCGGAGATATTCGCAAATTTTATGACATCACAACCAATGTTGTCTCCAAATTACAACAACATAAAGAAGTTATGATGGCGATGACAACTTTCAATCCGAATTTTCCTCAAAAGCAAATAGATGCGGATATACCAAAGATTAAAGCGGCAGGACTTACGCTCACTCAGGTAATGAACACCTTACAGGTATATATCGGCAGTTCCTATATTTCAACATTCAATTTGTATGGAAAACAGTTCCGAATCATGGTGCAGGCTGACCCCAAATACAGAAGTAAGCTTGAAGATTTGAGCGGGCTGTTTGTTCAAACTGCTTCGGGAGAAATGGCGCCCATCACCGAATTTATTCATATTACGGATATTTCGGCGCCACCGACCCTTACCCGTTTCAATATGTTCCAGTCGATGGATATAACGGTCATTCCGAACCTGCTGAAAGGCTACAATACGGGAAGCGTGCTTAAACTTATTGAAGAAATGGCGCAAGATAAATCAATTATCCCGGAGGGATATAGTTACGAATATTCCGGTATGACCCGAGAGGAAGTAAGCAGCGGCAGTAAAACGTTGCTCATATTTGGGATATGCCTGATTTTCGTTTATTTGTTATTATGCGCTTTATACGAAAGCTATATCATTCCTTTGTCGGTAATATTTTCATTACCCGTCGGATTAGCCGGCGTTTTTATCTTCCTGATGATATTCGGTATATCCCGCGGTATTGTAAACAACATCTATGTCCAGATATCCATGATCATGCTGATAGGCTTGTTAGCCAAAAATGCCATATTGATTGTGGAATACGCCGTACAGCGGCGACGACAAGGCATGAGTATTATTGATGCGGCGGTAAACGGCGCCGTAGCTCGTCTCCGTCCGATTTTGATGACTTCTTTTGCATTCATTGTGGGCTTATTGCCTCTCATGTTTGCAACCGGCGCAGGCGCTACGGGTAACAGGTCGATTGGTATCAGTGCGGTAGGCGGTATGTTTATCGGTACGATGCTTGGAATATTGGTTGTTCCTTCATTGTATATCGCATTTCAGACGCTTCAGGATAAAATCAGCAAATCGGGTATGATTAATTCAAATGATGAGGTAATTAATAAACAATAACGCTATATGATTAAAAGATATTTATTCAATGGGGTTCTTTCGGGAATTATCCTCTTGACGGGATTCACTTCTTGCGGGATAATAAACACTTATAAAGCTCCTGTAATAGACTCGCAGAATATGTTCAGGGATGAAAATCCTACAGATACAACTACAATTGCAGCCATTCCCTGGAAGGATTATTTTACCGATCCGGCGCTACAGGCGCTAATAGAAGAAGGCTTGACAAATAACTTCGATATGCAAATCGCTTATAGTCGCATTCGGCAAGCCGAAGCGGCATTGGTTGTCGCGAAGTCGGCATATTATCCGACAATCGCTTTGGCGGGACAAGCAAGCTATGTTCGGGTAAGCCAAAATGCAGACGGGGATAAAAAGACATTAGGCTATGATGCCGGTCCTCAGTATGACTCTTATGGATTGGGCTTTGCCGTACAATGGGAAGCCGACCTCTGGGGAAAGCTTACCAGTAGAACCAGGGCTCAATATGCCAATTTACTCGGCAGTCAAGCCTATCGTAATCTGATTCAGACCTCTCTCGTGTCGAATATAGCTACTACTTATTATACGCTTTTGGCTTTGGACGAACAGTTAAAAATCACCAAAGAGACTGTCGAATTGCTAAAAGAAAGTACGGCGACTATGGATGCCATGATGCAGGCAGGTTTACTTAACCGTGCGGGCGTCAAGCAAAGCGAAGCTTTATTGTATGGTACGCAGGTAAGCATTCCAAGTATAGAAATACAAATAAGGCAATTGGAAAATACATTATCGGTGCTTGTAGGCCGCATTCCGGGAACAATCGTGCGAAAAGCTATCGGGGATCAATCGGTTCCTTCTCGCTTAGCGTATGGTATTCCGGCGCAAATGTTAGCTAAACGTCCGGATGTATTTCAAGCGGAAATGGGATTCCGGTACGCTTTCGAAATGAAGAATGTCGCCCAGCGATCGTTGTATCCTTCCTTGACCTTCGGTACATCAACTATTGGATATGGCGCCGGAGCATTGACTCACTTTTTTGATCCTGCGAATATAATGGCTAATTTGGTAGGCGGATTGGTTCAGCCGATCTTTGCGGGAAACCAATTGAAGGGACAGTACAAAATTGCGATTGCTCAAAAGGAAGAAGCGTTGCTTACTTTCAAGAAAACCGTTTTGAACGCAAGCGAAGAGGTTTCAAGCATATTGTATACCTACGAATCTTCCCTTCGCAAGAACGAAAATAGAAGCAAGCAAGTAGAATCACTTCGTACGGCGGTGAGCGATACAAAAAAATTGCTGCAAGCCGGTGAAGCAAACTATACAGAAGTGTTGAATTCGGAACAAAACTTGTTGCAGGCGCAGCTCGGACAGGTAAATGATAAACTTGAACAGCTTCAGGCAACGGTTAATCTGTATCGGGCGTTGGGCGGAGGCGTAAAATGAGATAATCTCAATATTCACGGTTAAAAGATATACGATGACGGAAGCACAATGGAATGATCTTGTTGCGGTGATAAACGGCAATTCGCAACCCGATATACCGGTGGGTTTTATTATTGATAGTCCTTGGCTGCCTAATTGGTATGGGATTACGCTTTTGGATTATTTTTCGAACGACGAATCGTGGCTTAAAGCGAACCTTGCCGCTATCGAAAGTTTTCCGGAGGTTTTGTTCCTTCCCGGCTTTTGGAGCGAATACGGAATGTGTACCGAACCATCGGCTTTTGGAGCAAAATGTATTTTTTGGAAAAATGAGTTTCCTTTTGCCGCTAAAATAATTACATCGCCTGAAGGTATTGATGATTTGACCGTGCCGAATCCCGAAACCGACGGTTTGCTTCCTTTCATGCTCAACCGGCTGATTAAAGCGCAGCCGGCTATTGAAGCGGCCGGGCACCGGATTCGATTTTCAGTATCACGCGGTCCGCTGAATATTGCCTCTTTTCTGATGGGAAGCACCGAACTGATGATGGCTATCGTGATGGAGCCCGACAGGGTGCATCGCCTGATGCGTGTCATTACCGATTTTTTGAAACAATGGCATGCGTTGCAACGGCAAACGTTTCCTTCAATCGACGGGATAATGATGCTTGACGATATTGTAGGTTTCATCGGCGAAGAAGATTTCCTGACCTTTGGATTTCCGTATATCAAAGAAATTTATGAGGCTGCGCCTTCACAAGTGAAATTCTTTCATAACGATGCCGATTTCGTAGCTTCGGTGAAACATTATCCCGATATGGGTGTAAATCTATTCAATCCGGGCGTCCAAATGGGCGTTAATGAAATCAAAGAAGCTACCGGCAACAGGCTTACCGTTTTGGGAAGTATACCGCCGCGCGATGTGCTGGCGGCGGGCAGTCCCGAACAGGTGAAGCAAGCGACGCTGACCCTGCTCAAGGAACTGAACGACAGTTCCCGCTTTATCCTCTCCTGCGCCGGCGGAATGCCTCCGCAGGTTGCAACGGAAAATATACGCGCACTTATTCATGCAAACAGGGAGAAACATTCTTAAATATTGATGTATGAACAGAACATCTATTACCACTGCAATAAAATCAGGAAAAATACTTGTTTCCGATGGAGCCTGGGGTACTTTCCTTTTGCAAAAAGGACTGAAAGCCGGCGAATGTCCGGAACTTTGGAATTTAACTCATCCGGATGCTATTCGTGAAATCGCCCGAAGTTATATCAACGCAGGCGCCAACATGATTGAAACGAACAGTTTCGGGGGAACATCCTTCAAACTTGAACATTACGGTTTAGCCGATCGTGTTTCGGAAATCAACGAGGAAGCCGCCCGCTTATCAAGAGAAGAAGCAGGCAACGGCAATTGGGTAATCGGATCGGTAGGCCCTACCGGAAAAATGCTTTTAATGGAAGAGGTAACGAGAGAGGAACTTTATGATGCTTTCAAACTGCAAATTAGTGCATTGGAAAAAGGCGGAGCCGATGCTGTCTGTATCGAAACGATGATCGATCTTGACGAAGCGTTGCTGGCTATCCGTGCTGCAAAAGAAAATACCCGATTAGAAGTTATCTGTACTTTTACCTTCGATGCCATCAGTGAAAACGAATACCGTACGATGATGGGGATCGCTCCTGCCGAAGCCGCAGTTGCCTGCAAAAATGAAGGCGCCGACATTATCGGTACGAATTGCGGCAATGGACTGAAAAACATGATTAATATCGTAGCTCAAATGCGGGAAGTTCTTCTGGATATTCCGATTTTGGTTCATGCCAATGCCGGCTTGCCGGAAATCAAAAACGGCGGGATCGTTTATCCGGAGACTCCGGAACAAATGAGAGCGTTAGTTCCGCAGATTGTTGCCGCCGGAGCTAATATCATTGGCGGTTGTTGCGGGACCACTCCTGAACATATTAGGGTAATAAAAGAAATGGCGAATGAATTGTGAAGTTTAAAGCGGGAAATATTGTTGTTTAATGCGGTAAAGTGAAACTTCCGGTGTAATTTTGCTTTTTCAGAATAAATAGTATAATTTTGTAACATAAAATTAAAAAAACAATAATATAAATGAATACAATTTTAGAAAAACTATCAGAATGTGTTGAAGTGGGTAAAGTGAATCTGGCAAGCCCGTTTCCTCCCCAGATGAAAGGTCAGCCGGGAGCGGATGAATATGCGCAGGAAGCCTTGAAAGAAGGTATTGCTCCGGTTGATATTTTGAACCAGGCGTTAATATCGGCAATGGAAAGGGTAGGACAGAAGTTTACGGAACATAAGATTTTTGTTCCTCAAATGCTGATTTCCGCCAAGGCGATGAGCGCTGCCATGCAACACTTGAAACCTTTTTTCCAATCGGGCGAAGTAAAACGGAAAGGCACTTTCATTATCGGTACGGTTTTCGGCGATTTGCACGATATCGGAAAAAACCTGACTGCAATGATGATTGAAGGCGCCGGTTGGGAAGTGATAGACCTTGGCTCCGATGTTAAAATTGAAAAATTTACGGAAGCGCTGCGGCAGCACCCCGGTGCTGTCGTTGGTATTTCGGCTATGTTAACAACTACTATGACCAACATGCAGCCTGTGATTGAAGCCATTAAAGCAGTTTCTCCAAAGACTGTAGTAATCTTGGGAGGCGCCCCTTTATCGTCTGAATTTGCAAAAAGTATAGGCGCTGACGCTTACGCCAAGGATCCGCAGGAGGGTGTGAAATGGTTGGACAGTTTAGTGGCTTAACGGATGCAATAACCTATACTCCGGACTTTTCATTGTTGTCTGTTACGGTAAAAAAGATTTATGCCGAAATGGGATATCGAAGACAACAACCCGAAGAGCAGATTGTTGAGATAACGGAATCGTTATTGAAGGAGGTGAGGAATATTACCGTTCCGTCATGCGTTTTTAAATCGTATAACGGCAGTATAGCGGGCGAAACCGTATGTTTGGAAGAGGGTGCGCGTTTGCAGGTCGGCGCTATATTGTCGTCGTTGCTGCAAGGGTCGGAGTTCTTTGTTATTTTTGCCGCTACTGCGGGTATCTCATTTCAAAACTATCAGGATGAACTGAAAAAGGAAGGCGATATGCTGAAACGCTATGTTGTCGACACTATCGGCAGTCGTATTGCCGAAGCAACGGGCGACTATATGGAAAAAATGCTGGAAAAGAAAATTACGGGCTTAAAGCATACCCATCGTTTCAGTCCGGGATATTGCGGTTGGCATTTATCGGGACAACAGGAAATCTTCCGCTTGCTGGGTGAAAAACCTTGCGGCATAAACTTATCGGATGTTTACCTGATGACTCCGATAAAATCAATCAGCGGCATTATCGGCGTTGGCGGAAACGTAAAAGATAATATTTACGGTTGCCGTTATTGTGAATTGGAAACGTGCTATAAGCGGAAAAAATAAGTCTTTTTATAAAGTAAAGGAATCGGTTTATTTATCAGAAACGATATCCTATTCCAAGATTAACGGCTATTTGATAATAGCCGACGTCGCCACTACTAAAATCAGTTTTAAAATAAGGATTTAGCGTGAGCAAAATACCGTTTTTAAATTCATGTTCGAAACCGATGCCTGCTCTCAATCCTAATCCTAATTCGGATTCGATAAATCCGGTAGAAATATCTAATGATGGACCAAAATTAAAAAAAAATGTTTTTGATAAATGATATTTCAATTGAACCGGTATGGATGTAATTACCCAACCCAAATAGAGTCCTCTCTTAAAACTGTGTTCATATACAACTTCATCGCCAATCTGATTTTCCAGATAAACATCTTTATAGGTACCGGTTATTGCAATCCGTTCAACTCCGCCACCTAAAGACCAACGCTCCGTTAATCTCCTTGAATAATCAATTCCAACGCCGGATAGCACGCCGTTTCCTCCGCCATAAGCGCCATAGCTGGGGACGATATACACATCAATTGTATTTTTTTTATCGGTCCCGGTTTGACTGTATGAATTGACTATTGAAAAGCATATCATGAGTAAAATATATATTTTTTTCATTTTCATAAGTGTTATGCAGATATGAGGAAAAGTAATAACAAATCAAATGCAGTCCGCTTTCATCGTATAAACAGCAACTCCCGGTATTTCGGCAATGCCCATAATTCATCATCCACAATCAGTTCCAAGGCATCCACCTTATTTCGGATTTCGCCGAGGTAGGGCGCTACTTTATCGTGATATTCAATTGCTTTGGAACGGACGTTTTCGATGACGTTCGCGATTTTCCGCGCTTCCACCATTTCTTCGGTTTTTATTTTAATCACCGAAGTGAGATTGGAAATTTCTTCGATGCTTTCCAGGTCCTGCGCCGACAATTGATCGGCTTTTTCCTTGTTATAAACCTGATGAATTTTGTAAACATTATCAAGCAGGAGGGACTGGTATTTTTTTGCGACCGGAATGATATGATTCAGAACCAAATCGCCCAAAACACGGGCTTCAATTTGGATTTTCTTTGTATAAGTCTCCCACTTAACTTCGTTGCGGGCATGCAGCTCCCTTTCATTGAATACGCCGATACGTTCAAACAGTTCGATGGATTGCGGTTTGATATAGGCGTCAATAGCTAAAGGAACGCTGTTTTCGCAATCCAACCCGCGCTGTTTTGCTTCGGCTTTCCATTCTTCGCTGTAGCCGTTGCCATCGAAGCATATCGGCTTCGATTCTTTGATGTATTTTTTCAATACGTCGAAAATTGCTTTTTCTTTACTTGCTCCGGCGGCAATTTGCAAATCGACCGTTTTCTTAAATTCGGTAAGTTGCGCTGCGACAATCGAATTTAAAACTATCATGGATGTCGAACAGTTGGCGGAAGACCCGACGGCTCGAAATTCGAAGCGATTTCCCGTAAATGCAAAAGGTGAGGTTCGATTACGATCGGTATTGTCTAAGAGTACTTCGGGAATTTTGGCTACGCCTAATTTCATTTTTTGTTTGTCATCGACAACAATTGCTTCTTCGCCGGTGCTTTTTTCCAATTTATCCAGCACGGCGGAAACCTGTGTGCCGAGAAATACGGAAATGATTGCCGGCGGCGCTTCGTTTGCTCCCAACCGGTGGGCATTTTGAGCGGTCATAATTGAAGCTTTCAGCAATGCGTTGTTTTTATAAATCGCCATTAAGACATTAACTACAAAGGTGATAAATCGCAGATTTTCTTCGGGCGTTTTTCCTGGAGTCAAAAGCCCTACACCTGTTTCCGTTCCCAGCGACCAGTTATTATGCTTTCCCGATCCGTTGATTCCGGCAAACGGTTTTTCATGCAGCAACAAACGAAAACTGTGACGTCGTGCGATTTTTTTCATCAACGACATGAGTAACAAATTTTGGTCGACCGACAAATTGGTTTCACCATATATCGGAGCTAACTCAAATTGGTTGG
>Ga0123354_10013669_pt1:0-7500 | contig 12609 bp, 8 predicted proteins | sample TergutLab28metaG_2_FD_97872 | JGI IMG/M metagenome (GOLD analysis project Ga0123354, IMG submission 97872) | Labiotermes labralis P4 segment gut microbial communities from Petit-Saut dam, French Guiana - Lab288 P4 | ecosystem: Host-associated > Arthropoda: Insects > Digestive system > Gut... | reverse complement strand
GTGGGGCTGTGTCTGGCAGCAGGGGTGGTGGTAGCTGGAACGTCACGGTTGCATATCAAGTGCTGCATGCCAATAAATATATGCCGGGGGCAAAGCGGCCGGGGCGTGGAACTAATCATCACTTTCTTCTAAGACGAGGTTAATAAACAAAGGAGCCATACCTGTGACCCCCCTCCCTATACGTTTGTCGGTGAATAGCAAATATGCAGAGAAAAGTTAGTTCTACCGAGGATGCAATATTAGCAGACCGGTAGGTACAGTGTCACTGTGCACGCCATGTCAGCTTGGGGAGTGGAGGTACAACTCCATTTCTTCTTTACCCAGGCATTAGGTGGCGATTAGTGGTAAACTTCACGCTGCGGCCGCTTTACCCTAAAGAGAATGAGCCTCGCTACCCTCTGAGTAGAAGGCTGGGTGCTGGATGCGGTTGAGAACAGCAGAGAGAGAGCGAGCGAGAGAGAGAGAGAGAGAGAGAGAAAGACATCTGTTGGACTTGTCGCGAAACAAACCGCAAACCTTTGGCCATCCTGGCTGTTGCCTAGTTACTGTAGGCCTGCTGACTGAGACAGCTCAGCTCCGGACATCGTAAGGCTAAAGACAATGTCTGCACCTACTCTTCCAAGCTCTGTTAACATGCATCGTAACAGGACCTAAATATTGTTGGTGCTAGTGGCACACTTCCGCGGAACTGACACGTTATAATTAGTGATTATAGAAAATTACAGTAAAAGATGTGATGCTTGGGTGTGAAGATCGGCCAACTGGCTCAAAAGTTGAGACGGTACACGCCGACCGTCAGCACGGTCATCCAAAAGGTAAGCAGGTTCCGCATCTGGTGATGACACTCAGTGAAGTGGCACACACACAGTACCACGGCATTCTGCACATCCGAGGATTCACCCTGTTCACGGACTGTTACGTACGTGCCTAGGTGCAGTTCTGCCTTCCGTGCGTCGGTGCTCACCGAAGTCACAATGCCCCATAGCCTCACGTGCGGCCGTCTTGTACCAATTTGATCGTAATCGAAAAAGAGACGTGGAGATTGCAGATAGAAAGTCTTTGACGTCTCCAAGAAAACGTGTTCTTCACTGCACCGATTTTCGAAAAATTCCTAGTCTTTCAATAACTATTGTGGGATTCCCTATACCGAATTTTATCCAAATCGGTAGGATATTGTCTACAATATTGCCAAAGTTTCATGTACGGTCTTCTATGAAGTATGGCTCTCACTGAACCGATCTGGAGGGGCTCTGTACTGCCGAACGGCTATTGTACACCGGTCAAAGTATGGAATGTGCAGACAGCAATGTTTTAACGCCGTTAAGTAAATTTAACCGTCACTAAGCCGATTTTCATGAAGTTCATGTTTTCTCGATAATTTTTGTGGAGAACGGGTTACCAATTTTCATGAAAATCCGACAAACGGTTTAGTCCCTGAAATTAGGTAACGGACAGACAGAGAGACGGACGAGGTCTTCACGCGCCAGACGTTTCTGTTACTTCCTAAAGCACACCCAATCACTGGCTTCCTCCCACCTCGCAAAGTGCCAATGCAACTCGGTCTGATTTCACACTCATTACAACGCCTCTAAAGAAGGGTGTATAACTTGCGTAATCACAAATTAGTACTTGATAAAAGGCCAATCAGCTAATAATTCACATGCTCAGCCACATTATTTTTAACCCAGTCTTGATGCAACTAAACCTAGCCCCACATCAGAGTCCTTCTTGACCTCTAACAGTCCCCCATCCAGTGAGAATTTCCTTCATTGCATTTAATCGGAAATGTCATTAGTGGCTGTCATCCTAAGCCAGATGAATCCATTCATAAGGTACCACATAAGCTGTTTAAAATCTCTGTCAATACTATATCCCATCTACACTCAGATTTGCCATGTGGTCCACCCTATGGTTTCAGCCTGTGCCATGAGTGCCACATGCCCCGTCCAGGACCGCTCAAAGAACTGGGCCAACCTTAATGGCGCAATGACGTCACTGGAACACTCGCAAATATGGCGATAGTAAACTCATATTTCCAAACACGAAAGAATTTCTCAGAAAAGTATCCGAAATTTGGGTACGCGCCCTCAAAAAGTTGTCCCAGCCCTGTCCTGGGCCGAAGAATTTTAAAATTAATCAGTTCGAAGAGCGCCAAATTACCAACCTGCCTGTGGCGCCCGCAAGTCTCAGGTCGGCTCTGCCTCTTCCACTTAATTTTCCTTCATTTAATCCGCTTAATGACTTATGGTGCCGGATGCAATCTCGTCAGTTCTTCTCCATGTAACTTCCTTGTTCGTCCTATATTAGAACCTTGTTTTTTCGCAGTTCGGTAGACAACAAAGGATTGAGTACTTTTGTTACTTTGCATTGCAGAATATTATTAAAAATGACCAGAGAACAGGAAGTACACAAACACCCAGGCGGATGTTATGGCTGGAAAATCAAATGCATAGCGCGAGCAAAATTGACTTGAAGATTACACTGTTCTGGAGCTGCAGACTGTGCAGTGTGCCAGTGTGGTAGAGAGGCACTGTACCGACTGTGCCATTGCGGTGCAGAGGCACTGTATCGACTGTGCCAGTGCGGTACAGAGGCACTTTACCGACTGTGCCAGTGCGGTACAGAGGCACTGTACCGACTGTGCCATTGCGGTACAGAGGCACTGTACCGACTGTGCCATTGCGGTACAGAGGCACTGCACCGAATGTGCCAGTGCGGTACAGAGGCACTCTACCGACTGTGCCATTGCGGTACAGAGGCACTGTACCGACGTTTCGCAAAGGTCTGCTCGCTCTCACTTTATAAGAGATTCTTCTAAGTTGAAGAAACAGACAGCTAGTTCTTCTGGTGTGCTGGTATGTATCTAAGAAAGTACACGGCATCACATCCCGGAAGATGGAATGTTAAGTACTTTTCTATCTAATGCTGCCCGATTTCCGAAAGTGCACTGCCTTATTTGAAGGTTTCCAGGCTTCTCCAGCTGGTCCTGCTCAGAAGGGTAGAGTCCCCTCGGATACGAAGGCAATTGGTTCCTTGAAAACCGCTAAGTTATTTGCAAGTCGCAACTTGAGACAATCGCCATTTAAACGGGAAGCGTTATCACTCGTTCCTGACAAACGGAATTAAAAAATATGACGAAATATACTGATCACCGAAACAATGGAATCTGACCACAGTGTCTGTGTTAGTTACAAACAGCTGTATTGGTATAGCCTAATTAGAAGTGTGTTGTGCTGTGCTGTAGCTGCCTACCGATGTACCCTACTGCGTGGTTATTCCTAGCGATATTGTTACTAATAACAGAACGGCAAACAGCAACAAGCCTAACACCAAACCAATTCTCCACTTTATTATTTTCCATTAATAACGATATATTGATTCACGAAACAAGACCAACATGTGCACAGATGTACGATATGTTTATCGATCATATTTCGACCAACGACACGTTCAGAGTAACTTACAAGAATGTTAGGAATCCAAACACATTTGTCTGGATTCCTGGTGAGTCGTTGACCTGTACGTTTTAACAAATGTGACTGGATTCGTAATGATGTTGTAAGTTACCCAAATATGTTGGTGAACGAATAATAAGTGAAAAACACGTGTTACATATGTGCACATGTTGGTCGTATTGTGTGCACTGAAATATCAGGTCTCCATCTCTTATGATCAACGCTAACGAAAACTAACAAACACTAACGAAGGCTAACAAAAGCTTTCTTCTTCAGCGCCAAAATCTGTTCGTTGATGGAAAACAACGTGTGATTAATTTTCATAAAATCGGATTGGTAACTGGACTGTTCGTGCACTGAGAGACGAGGATGAATATCAAGCAATGGTGGAGCGATCCTGAAAAAGAGTGATTATTTCCCGATACAGAGTAAGACAGATGAAGTTGTAGAATAGGAAAATAAAATTGGAGCAGGGGAGTAACGAGGTAGGGAGAGAGAGTTTCTCTTTGTTGGAAGGTTCCCACGCTTCACCCGCTCGTCCTTCTAGTAGAAGTACTATGAAAATGAGAATGTAGGTACATGAAGACGTCAGAATGGAGACAGTAATAGTTCTGAGCAGGGGCTGCGGAATTTTGATTAACCTGAATTGTATTTAAACATTCAGTCCGTACCGCGCAGTAAACACACACCGTTTCGTTTATACAAACCAGTCAGTTAATGCTGTATAGGGAAATAATTGCTGTTTGTTCTGAGATCCACACAAAACACATAAATGCACTGTGTGGGCAGAACGTAGTAACCTCTGGCCTACCAGCGGTTAATTTGCACTTAATTGCTTCGTGAATATAATTTTGTTTTGTTACTATGCTCCTTACATTTTTGAATTTGGCCATATTTTGAAATTTTTTTTCCCGTTAAAAAGTTCCCTCTCAGTTACGAAGATCAGCCCCCAGGGCCGGATGTTGCATGAAAGGACAGAAGGAGTGCCTGCCTGCCTCCCTGTGACCCACATTCACACTGACCACCAGGAAGGGCAGGCTTGTTGACAAGTTCCCAGTGTAAGAGGGTGGGCGCGTGTGGGTACGGAATAAAAGGAACAAAGGGGTTGTGGTTGCGGTGGGGTGGACCGTACTTACAGCGTGGCAGGTCATTCGGGCGACAGGAAACGTCGAAGCGTTTCGCAAGATGTACAGTTCCACATCTCAGTGTTATGTCAAATTTACAGTTAGCCCCCAGGCATGTAGAAAGTGTGCAGATAACATCTGCGTACAGTCTCAGCTAAAAGTGCAGGTCATTTGATATTCACTGCCTATGGGCAAGGAGAATCAGTGAGTAAGGTCGCTTACACAGGGGGGTTATATGGTTGGGGTTTGTGGCACCCCCTTTTGTCCACACACTGCATTATCAATTAGAACACGGTCCGCCAAACGTTTTTAAGGCAAAGGGTCACACCCAGTACTGAGGACTGGTTCGCGGGCCACGCGTGAAAAAACGGCAATACTTGGTATAGCTTACCACCTAAATTATAGCGTGATTTTTGTAGTATATACATAATTTACAAATATGGCCGAGGGTTGGAGACCCGTAAATTAGAACTTGTCTTTTACTGTCAACACACGTGATGTTTATTCCTGCATTTAACAGTTAAGTGAACTGCATGTTTCGGCCTTATGTGCAGGCCACTAGTAGGTTCACATCTTTAAAAAAATCTGAGGAATATTGCCGTTTGCAATAAAATTGGTTCTGTTTTCCTTAGGCACTGAGATGATCTCAAATTCCAGTACAGTCAATTTATACAGTACGTATTGAATAACACCAGACCACACACATGTCTTTGTGGAAGCTTCTTTATAATCGCTCTCTGTTGTGCACAACGTACATTCGTTAAGCACACTGAAACAAGCTCACAAGAATTCGTCTTTTACGACCAGAGTGTCAGCCAGGGTGTGCCTGCGACAGAAGACTGCAGATGGTGCACCCCATGTGTAGACACAGTTTATTTCATGGCATTCTTTACTGCCAGTACGTCACGGGTTTCCAAGGCACTGCGCACATGTAGTTACATTGTGCCTATAAGGAAAGTGCGGGGTTTGCTATACCGATTTTGAAGAAACTCCCAAACGCTGAGCTGCATTTTGTGCATAATACTTGCACCGGACTGCACCCACACTGGACAGTAAATGGAATTTTATTTACTGCACTAAGCACAAAGTGTGCCTGTGACTGTCCGTTTGTAGGAAATTCTACAATAGCTGATAGAATTTTTGTGAAAATCTTCTGTATCGAATTTTGTCCAAACGGGATAAAAATATAAAAACTATGGGCAAAATCACATCCATGCCTTGAAGTGAAGCGCAATCTTGACGGTACCGACCGTCGCGGTGTCCACAGGGACACGACGGCGTTACACGGAGACGAGATGTTCTGCACCGTATGCCACCGGCGTGGGCAGTCATTTACTGCCTTAAGTAACATATGACGTAAATGTGTCGATTTTCACGAAACACAGATTACTCAGCAACGCTGTGCGGAACTGCTATATCGAAATTTTGGAAAATCAAACAAAACTGCCTTGCCGATAGTCAGCGACAGAAAGACGGACAACTCTCCATGGTCTCCAAACCGACTTATTTTAACGTTGTAAAGAGGGCCTGACAATACGCATGCAATAAGCAAATTACACACTCTGCACTGCACGTCTCCCTGTGTTTAACATAGGCTTTGCTGCTAAATGTCTCGGCCATTGTTTGCGGCTGTCCTCAAGCAAACACAAAATTACAAACACTATACACTAACGTGCAATGTCACACATTTTAAATAGAAGAAGCAGTGGGATATGACTCCCATTCTTACAAAAAAAATCCACCCTGTAGATAATACGCAACCACATGCTTGTGTGCCCCAGGGACTACCTGCAGAACCGGAAAATCACTTTATTTTGCAGGGACTCGAACCCTTGATATTTCAGGCAGTAGCTGACTCACATCCCGTTCAACTAACTATGATTAGGGGTCCGCTATGTGCTTACGTGTACTGCATTTGTAATTTTATATGAATCCTCTGAGGATGGCTGCGCACAGTGGTCGAAACATGTTGCAGTAAAGCGCACATTAAACTAAAGGAGAAGCGTTATGCAGACTGTATAAGTTGTTTATTGTGTCTGCATTTGGCACGCAGCAACCAGCTGTCTGCTCGAACTGGCAGTGAACTTCAATTTGAAATTTGGCAATAGTGCGGACGTACCAAAGGCTAGTTGCCGACACTAGACAAACACACACTGAGACATACTCGTCTAACTGCATTCGCTGCGAACAAAGTTATCTCAGGACACTGCCTGCAGACGCAACTGTACATATCTCTGGACACTACCTGCAGACGCAACTGTACATATCTACCCCTTACTTTCTATACGTCTTGTGATAAGGGTGCAAACGGTTGATGACGTCAGCGTATGAAAATCGATACACTGAGTAAGAGAAAGTACTTTCTTTCGAAACGTCCGAAAACAGTAGCCTTGCTATGCAGCATAACTTACCGGAGGACACGAACCAAATGGAACACTGGAGAAGAAAATTCACATATCTTAAATTAAGACATTCCGAAGGGCATATAATGTTTAAATTCGTGTCAAGGTCACGGTGTACTGGTAAGTGACGCCGTATGGTTTGGTAATATCTACTTATCCCAACACGTTAGTAGCAAACCAGACGGCGACACATTGCTGCCTTGAATCTACCTATCAGACTCACACTTGCGGTTCAAAGCGTAAAATATTAGGTTCTGGGATGTGACGTCATTGGTATCAACGTTCTGCAGGAAGCTGCTGTGTGGTGACTGCAGGAGGCAGAATGTTCCTCAGAAAGCGTAGCTGTCCCTTGGTTCCTGTAGACCGTAACAATCCGACAAACTGTAGGGGGTCTCGTTCCTCCAAACCTACAGTCCTGCACATTTGACAGTAGTGTAATGAGATACAGTTGTGTACTGAGTTACAGACAGTAGTGTACTGAGATACAGACAATTGTGTACTGAGTTACAGACAGTAGTG
>Ga0123354_10013668_pt1 | contig 12609 bp, 10 predicted proteins | sample TergutLab28metaG_2_FD_97872 | JGI IMG/M metagenome (GOLD analysis project Ga0123354, IMG submission 97872) | Labiotermes labralis P4 segment gut microbial communities from Petit-Saut dam, French Guiana - Lab288 P4 | ecosystem: Host-associated > Arthropoda: Insects > Digestive system > Gut ... | reverse complement strand
TCAGGGACGCGCGCGATTTCAACAACATCGAGACGCGAGCTGTCATCAAGTTTTTTTTTTCCTGCAAGGCAAGGCGCCGAAGGAAATTCACGCCATTCTGACAGAAACATTAGCTTGTTTCCTACCTGGTCGGGCTAAAGGCTTATCAGCACCCCTGTATATCTTACCTGGATGGGCATTTAAATCTTAGCGCATGGTTCACGAAAAACATAAGCTTTATTGAAACATAGAAAGATAGAATTATGAAACAAACGGCATTTGTGGAAAATAAGAGATCATGCAGCATGTCTTTTGCTGCCTAAAGACAGTCGAACTCGGTTATAACGTTATGACGGGGACTGAATATTTTGTACCCGTAAAAAAGAGCGTTGTTCTAACCGAAAAGTATAATGTTACGGTTAACTGGAATTAATTGGTACCACAGAATGTGTGACATTATAGACCGGGTATCGCATAAACCGAGGTCGTTTTAACAGGCTCTGAAAATATAAAGGAAGAACTTCTAGGGGTGTCTTCCTACGCGTGTTTGCATATGCAAACGTAGGCCGGTAAAGGGTTAAATAATAATAATAATATACAAACTGACAACTATTCCACACAACAAACCGGACATTATAATCCGTGATAACGAAAAGGGAACATGTATGTTAATAGACGTTGCAATTTCAGGATACAAAAATGTGATTAAAAAGAAGCCGAGAAGATTCTAAAATATAAAGACCTTACAATAGAAATACAGCTCATGTGGAATGTAGAAACAAAGGTTATACCAGTAATAATAAGGGCGACTGAGACTATTTCAAAGTCATTTAGAAAATACGTGAGCAACAAACCAGGAAAACACGAAGTCAAGGAACTACAGAAAACAGCCATATTGGGCACTGCACACATACTTCGGAAAGTACTAATGTAAAATTACAATAGATTCAACACTGAAACTAACGATGTAAGCACCATGAATAGTAACAACAGAATAGCTGCAACACTGTATTCCCTAGGGACAGTTTGTCTCAGGAATATAAGTATAGGTACCCTCCATAAAGGAGACGATGATGATAATGATGATGATGATGATAATAATAATTATTATTATTAACTGCAATTGGGTTGTCACCCGGTGGCAGTGGTTATTTTACATGTATACGAAATATGAAATTTGTTAATTTTACATGCATACAAAATATACATTGTGCTGATTTGTCAATAAATAAAATACTCATGGATGCAACAACAAGTGCGACAACTCAACGTTCCCCATCAGAGAAGAATGGGACCCACAGTTTGGTAAACAGCGCCTTAGGGACTGGCACAACAACATTTCGTATCAATTAACAGAGGATTCATGCGTTTATTTTTTTTCCCTGCAGCGCTGTACTGTGGCACGCATGGGTGAGCATGCTGCATGCTGGTTGTAAGGAGAGTCCTGTTAGCGTTACATCTGCAGGATTTAGAGCACAACCTCATTCACTCAGACCGGGCATTAAACTCTTACACAAGGACGGTAAATCGATCTTCAAAGTGGGAGCAATCGAGTGTCATGCAACGCCCATCAAAAGCGCCACGATTTCAGCGATATTTACCACGAGACAGGCCAACCCTTCGGTTCCTGCACAGTTCACTTTGCACAAGAACACTCTGTGAATGGACACAAGAAGCTAATTCATTCACAGCGGTAAGTTTGAACAGCACTTTACTGTGATATCAACACATTAATTCCGCACCAAGAGTTCGAGTTATGTAACGTTGAATCGACAGTGAAGATGAAACAGTGGCTCACTTAAGGGCAAATGCGGTACTTCACTTGAAAAATGACCAGGGGAAACACGAAAACCGTCACAGCCGCCTTACAGGGCGAGAATGGGGACAAACCGTCAAATCAAATGTAGTTACTGCAAAGGTAGCAATAAATAATCTCATTAAATTGGAATTTTGATTAGGCATCATCATCATCATCCGTCACGACTTGGGCCTTGGCAGACCTGTTTCGGCCTCTTCATATTATTTCCAAGTCGTCTTCGTTCATTCTGCCTATAATTCAGCATTATTTTTGGCATCATTTTGTTGTTCCTTCTTGTTTACATGTCGTAGCCAATTTTATTTGTATCTTCGTTTCTTCTCGTCAGTTTCTTCCACTTTCAACTCTTCCAGAATTTAATTCCTTTTGTGGTCAGCATGTGAGTAACCCTCGCTTCTCCTGAAAACTTCATCTCCATTGATACCAATCGTTTTTTATCCTCTTCTCTGAGGATCCAAATTTCGCCTCCTTACAGAAAAATGGGGAGAGCCAGGGAATTATATGCTTTTATTCTTGACGATTTCCGGGCCCAAGTTCGAAGCTACCAGAACTATTCCTACACGTGAGAATTTACAGAGGAAGTGGTATTGGCTCAGATCCCTTTTTGGCTTTGGATTAGGCACAAGGAGGCTTAAATCAAATTTCTGCGCCTAAAAGTTTACAATACTTCTGACCAGAGGTGAGATGTCTTACAATAGGGCTATGTGTGAACACTACTGCGTTATTACGCACGTCTAGTGCGTGCTGCAAATCCGTTTCAGACCGATTTCAGTGACCAGCGAGGAAAAGGTGGTTGTGGTGGTTTTCACATGACTACGATAACCTAGTAGTCAGGAACCGTTACCCTGAGAGGGAGAGGCGTCGGTAACGCGATGCCTGGTGGTAAAGCAGTAGCAAGAGGAAGCCTCAGAAGCTTGGCTTCGCTCTGACCACAAAATGCCGTGACGCCAAAAAAAAAACCAAAAGACGAGGAGTTTGTCTTTGCACTCTGGCGCAATCCCAATTATTTGCCTACGTTACAGTGACTTCAAGGCGACAGAATATAGTCTTCCAGATACCGGCAGCGTGTATTGTGTAGTGAGATCCGAAATACAAACAAAATGTTGTTATAAAGTAAAAAAAGTCAAGTTGTCTCTATCCACGCCATGAAGGCATAGGGGAGGTAGAGGTATGCCTCCACGTATTCTTAACCTCGACACCAGATGGCGGTGATAGGTCAACTGCACGCCACAGCTGCTGTACTCACTAAACAGTAGGTCGGGTGGGCTCCAGAGACGGTCTGAGTGTTTTGGAGAAGAGAAAAATTTCTTGCCCCTACTGGGATTCGAATCCCGAATAGTCCAGCCGGTCGTTCAACCGACTCTGCCATCCCCGCTCTCAAAATGTTATTCACTTTCACTATGAAATAACTATGCATGTTAATTTTGCCCCTAAGAAATTCAATGTAACGCATTTCACTTCATTTCAAAATTAATCACTTCACATATATCACGTCAGTTCACTCCACATAACTACACTTCACTTACAATTAATACGCTAATAATAAACCAAATATACTGGAACAATCATCCAATTCTTGCAGTGTACTGATATGCCACCTCTTATAGCAAAACTATTTTCCGGTACAAGTGCGGTAATTCTGTGAATAGTTTGTATAGCGGTAAATGTCACTATGAGTTGGGAGACTTTTAATGGTGCGCGGAGTCTGCTTGGTGATACTCGAAGCGGATAAAGAAATGTCAGGGGTGGAGGAAATGCCAGCAGGGATCTTATAAGTTAAATGTGTATCGGAAGTTAGTTCTCAAAATAACTTCGACAGTTTTATACTTGTGGCTGTCTAGCCATACACTGTACTCGGTCTTCAGGCGACCAGTGAACCCCGAGGCCGGCAAAACAGCTTGCCTGTTTCATCGACATCCGATGTAAAGAGAAACACGTCGCGTCCTCGCAGCTGACGGTTCGAAAATGACCGATGATCAGATGCAACAAGTGAATTCTACTTCGCGGTACACACCGTTTCCAAATGTGTAATTAGCTTATATCGTCCAGTGGCCTTAACGGTTTACAGCTTAATAATTACACTTTACGTACCACCAGGTTTAACACTCAACAACACAGGCAATATACGTACGACGTAACACTGAGGCGAGTTGGCGTAAGCATTGTTGCCGTGGAAAAGCAATAAGTATCACACATTCTGAGTGTATGTTTGTAGCTTTCGTTATCCAGCATGCAAAGCGCAAGCGCCGCATTAGTCACCTGCGCCCTGTCTGACTCTGCTATATTTTTCCACATTCATCGAGATACATCACAGATGTACGTGGATCTTCATGTAAAGTGTCCACTATTCCGGACAGCTTTCAATGAAACTTCAGTTTTATAGACAGGTTCTCCAGAAATACTAGGATACCAAATTTAATGAAAATCCGTTCAGTGGGAACCGGTTTGTTCCATTCCGACAGACGGACTGACATATATGACGAAGCTAATAGTAGTTTTTCACAAGCAGGCGAACGCGACTAAAAGTCTACGTTCTGCCCACACAGTGCCTTTATACATATGTGTGGTTCTCCGAACAGACAGCTGTAATTTCTTTATATAGCATGAACATACTGGCTTTTACAAGAGAGACTGTTTACTGTGCGGTACAACTGAACCTTTAAATATATACAGGTTGAACTTGGAGGCCCAATTACGATTCCAGGTTAGTCCACGTGAGATCTGTGGTAGGCAAAGTGGCACCGGGTCAGGATTTTCCCCAAGCATTGCGGGTTTTCCCCTGCCAATATCACTGCACGAGTGCTCAATACTCATCTTCATCAACATATTATTTGCCCGTACCAGAAGGACAATCGGGTGACGCCTGGGAACCTCCCGAAAAGCACTGCACTTCCGGAAATCGGACAGCAAAGGATACAAAGGTACTTTAACGTTTGTAAGTTCAGCGGACTCACAAGTCTGAGGTAAGCACAGCCAACCAACATTACATTCCAACTGCACTGTGCAGTGGCTTGAGTATAGATAAAGCTAGTGAACAATAACACTGCAATCCACACAAAGTAAAGTAGTAAACAAAGAACAGTGGAGCTGGATTCTAAAGCGAAGCACAGTCAAACAATTCACGACGAACGTCACTGTCCCCGACAGGCTTGGTAATTGAGCTGGTCACTCTTATTTGACGATCCGCCCGAAGCGAATCTCGTCGAACAAGTTCAATAAAAAATTAACGGTTTACAAGCTTCTATCTTCAAACTCACGACAACTATTCTGGAATCCAAAATAACTGTGGGTAGCTACAAGTGTAATCTTTATCCACGTAAATGCAGTCTTCCGTAACGCAAAACGGTAATCGACAACGAGTCATACTAAATAGGATGAATAAAGGACTGAATAAACGGAAGAGTGTTATGGTGAACATACGGAACGTCCATCAACATCAACGACTTTTACGTACAGGTTCACGTTTATTTGGTAAAAGCATATTAACGGCATAGATTTGTAATATTATCCGACGATCCAGTCGAATATTGGGCTGCTCTTTCTTAGAGGTCCAGGCCTATAATAAAACGAGGTTTACAATTATTTTCACACATCTGACAACAAACCCAATCAACAGTTGCAGCTTCTCCGCGTGTCCCCCATAAACAGAGTTTTGACTCAAAAGATACAAATACTAACACAATTCCGCTGCAAAACCCAGGAGTGAACTCATTAAATCAAACACTAACCCTCTTTTACGAATTTTTTGGTCGTAAAATAACATCGTGCTGCAGAGAACCCGTGCCATACGGGGCTTATCTTTCGCGACTCACGATGCCCAGTTCTTAATATCCATAGCTACACTATGTATTTTATCAATAAATACGAAGACGGACGCACCGCGCTGCAGTCAGGGGCAGCAGTGACCTGATTCTCGACAATGGTTTCCTTTGGCCGAGAAGATGTGGACGGGACTGTTCACCGTCGTCTGCGACCGCAAATACAAAGATCTTCGAACCAGCTGTTCTAGCCATGATTTGTAAGCGGAGTCAAAAAGATCGGGCGCGGCACTTGAAAATCATTTTAGTCACCGTAACATTAGGGGAAAGGCAGGGAAAATAAATTGGGACTTTCATTTGTAAGACACTTGCTTGAACGGTCTGAAGGAAACAAGAGGTATGACAGTCGGCGACGTGAAATAATTGCAACGCCCTACGTTACTGTGCCTACGCCGCCCTGTGTGTTACTATTAACAACACATCATCCCACGACTATCAAGGTCAACACGCTGAGCTGCAGAACAATAAATGCAAATTTTACAAAGTTTCCAAAGGTAAAAGAACTGAGGATACGTAGACCTACAACACCCATCATATGCATATCCTACAATTTCACCAAGGGGTACTCAGTGGTGCATTTGGTTGAGGCACTGCGTTACAAGCCGGAAGGTCGTGAGATCAATACCTGACAGTGTCACTGGAATTTTTCATTGACATAATCCTTCCACCCGCACTATGGCCCTGGGGTTGACTCAGCCCCTAACAGAACTGAGTACCAGGAATATTTCTTGGGGGGTAAAGGCGGCCGGTGCTTAGGGCTGACAACCTTGCCACCTTCATGTGCCGATTGTATTGAAATCCGGGAGCCTCATCATCCTAAAACCCTCAGGGCCTGTCTAAGCCTGTAAAGGGATTGCTTTACCTTTTACAGTTTCACTACACTGAATAAATTCTTCCTGGACTGGATGGTAAACCAGTACTACAAAGTCCAATTTTGACCACTTGAGTCGATCGTTGTTTCCAACGGATAGAAACGAAATTCCGAAATCCCCCCCTTTCAGTTCCTGAATGTTTATCTAGAAAATCGTACTTTGGGCACATCGGTGCATCAACAATGTCAACATAAGAAGATGAATATATTATTTTTGAAATTCGCCTACCTGTAACACGATGTCCGCATTTAGAACACTGCCATCATGCCTCGTTTTGAAAGAAATGAGAACCAAACCTTGACGATGGGTGGATTAAATTCAAAAGAAGTCATTTAACGACCTTTGTCAGACGCACAAGTTACGTAGGGTCGAATAACAAACGTTAAAGTGATAATGAATTTCAGTTGGTAATGACGTGGCAAATCATCAATCGTAAGAAATAATCAAGCGACAGCACCAACCCTTACCACGAACAGTGCGGACAACCAACCCTATGCCAGAAATTCGAACCAACAACTCATGAAAATGAAGATTTTTCCAGCCAAAGAACAGGGAATTTCAGTATAGGTCTCGTAAATGTCAGTGTTCGTTTCGCCAAACACAGCATCTGACCGCCCTCACTAACAAACTACACATCAGAGCGCTCTCAACATTCCGAGAAATACAGTGAACCAAGTGAAGGTGTCGGAAGCAGCGACCAAACGGAAGAAGAGACCTGGCGGTCGTTCACTTACAAGCGAGAAAACTGTCGTGATCCATGTGTTGCTTACCGAAGCGTGGACAACGCAACACGTAGGCTTACCCGCAGCACGCGAACCCACGTAACCAACCGACATCCCTAAGAAGGGCACAACCGGATCAATGTTACCAACATAAAAATGTCCCCGGTCTTTGTGGCAGGTACCCCAGTTAGTAATTACTGTGGCCGTTTTTAATAATGGGCAAAATTTGCAATATAAAATTTGAAACGAATCAATAATAGCAATGCAGAAAATAGTTCTTGTTTCCCGTGACGCCCACGGAAGACATTCATTCAGTGATACATCTCGTGAAGTGGACCTTTACAATATCCTTAAGTCTGCTCTGAGCTGAAACAAAACTTCTAATTCTCAAAATCTGCTTACCGTACAAAACAAAATAAGACCTCTCTTTCCATATGAAAACACCGTAAATATCATGAATGAACAAGAAAATAATTAATTACTAATGTACTGATCCAAAACAACGAATGAATTAAAATGGGCAAATGTGAATACCAATTCAATTCCCACGATAAGTTTTAACGTATGCAGAGCACCCATAGTGGGACCACAAAACCTTTCCAGAGGTCACAGAAAATGGACAGGTAACGTTGATTGGTAATATTCTGAAAACGCTGTAAGTCACATCAAGTCGTTTTCATGCGTTGGACAACCTGAATTGTGTTCATTCACACCAAGAAGTCTCACACTGAAAGAGTTACGGAACCAATGGTACAGAGGATATAATTACAGAAGCAAAAGTTACATGTAAAGATATTAAATTGCCATTAACTTATACAAGTAGGCCTAATCTAGGAAATACACACTCCATTAGGAAAATACGGACTTTGAAAATGAGATACACAATTGTTAATAAGAAATGCGAATTAAATATGTCAGAAGGACGGGAACTGAGACTGCATGAACAGCGAAATGTACTTTCACGTCTAGATCTGAGAGGTGGAGTCTGAAAATGGAAAGACAAGACTGGAGCAATAGTATATGAGATTCCTTACATAAAGCGTTATATGTACGTTACGAAACCGCGTGTACAGTGTAACAGTTAAAGAGAAACATTGTGTTGCTAACAAAGTAGATGATGATGAGAAAAAAGAGAATGCAATGGACAGCCCAAGTGGAAAAGATGGATAATAAAGACTACCGATTACAGATCTTGGGGAAGAAGAAATGTTGTAAGACCTGAAAGAAGATGTTCGGAACAGCAGTGAGACTCTGAACGGGCTCCAGGTTCCTAAAACCCTGACAGCAAAACAACGAATATACCTCAACCGTTCAAACACAACCTGCACACGCGGAGCATTGCAACTTAGCAACTTTCAAAAGAGCAACTCTCCTTCCTACCCCGCGCAGACCCCACTGGTTCGCAGGCCGTCACTACAACACACTTAGTCTAGACGTCGCCGTCCACGGAGGTTTTGGCAGGTGATCAACGTCTCGTCTGGGCGCTTCACTATCGACTGTCACCCAAATATCTTCAATGCGTTTGCCAGTCATTGCGGGTTCCTGCAGTCACAATACCAAGCATCGTCACAAGAAACCGAACAGTGCTCTCCCGAACACAACGGACTCTGACAGAGGCCTCTCCAGGCTTCGTAACGGAAGACAGGCTACATCGTTTATAATTAAGCAAACGTACTTGTCATTGCTGATATGACGTCGTGTAGCGTATTGTAGACAAAGTGACACTCACACCTCACAAACCTTCCGATTTATCACACCAAACACATGGCTCAAAACGAGAATTCGCGGCTATTCGCTTTAAGGAGACCGCCCGCCCGTTTTCTTAATCTTCCTTCGTCGGATCGTGATGTTAATCCAACTCAAGGCTTTCTTAACACAATTCCAGACCTTCTTTTATTAAGATCGTATCGATGAATCTTCAAATTGCTTGACATTTAATTCCTAGGTTACTTGAACACGTCGTATAAACTGCAGAAGTTAATAAGGTCGAATGAGATGGGCAAATGACCACGTCGGAAACAAAAAAGATCGTGGCCATTTAAGTGTATAAATAACCGGTGCCGCTGCCAAAATTCGAAACGGAAATATCCCGAATAAAATCCAGGCGGTTTACTGGTACGTCATTCCGTCGGCATTTCCTTGAAGGTTCGCTTTTGTTAGGCATACTTTACAGGCGGATAAACGGTAAATATATTTCATGTTGCATACACTAGGATGTCTTCTTAGAGAAAATGACACAAAAATGACCTCGCTGAATCTAGCAGAAGCTGTGGCAACAAACAGCGCGAACTGCACGACCGCGCTATGGATTTGGAGCGGCACGGGTCGTTTTATTCAGACGAACTGCCGCGACATGAAACGCATCTCATACATGATCCGTAAAAACTCTGAACTAAGAGATATAAACGGAGCAGCAGAGAAAATTACAACGCCAAACGTTATGCGTTTACTTTATATATGTACATTCATGTCAGACAAAACTTAGCATGTCACACAGAACTCTTCGTACAACGAACTTCATTATAAATGAATGGATTATTAGAAAGTCTTACGAGGTTTGCTTCTTGAAGTTATAAAATATTCAAAAGGAAATTTCACCGCAATACCGCTAATCAGAAGACGCAATAAAGATGTCCATTCTCTGTCGGACATTATATATTCATCGTTTGTAACTGAATTCTACCGTATCCGTTTTTTTTAAACTTTCCAGAAATACAAAATTTACCTTCCACGAAGAAGTTATGGTGGGGGTGGGAAGAAATCGAATTATCCATGAAAATATTATATAACGTTCAAGAATAACTGCAGCTGATTCCACGTAACCAAAATGGGCTCAGGCTGTAAAATGGTGACCTGAACTCGGAAAGTACCGAGTTTCAACCTCGGCGTGGCATCGACTATCTTGAATGATATTCTCGTGGTATTTCTCAGTCCACCCAGACCAATGTCGGAACAGCAGGATAAATTTTCTTTGTGTTTCGTTCAGCACCAGGCCGTGAAATCATATGGGTAAACAGAGATATAGCTCCAATCATTGACGATGGCACTATATGGGCGTGAGTGGTCGGTCAAATTTCCGACTCGACAGCTTTATCGCGGGGATAGAACCATCCATACAGGAAGGTGGGTGAGCCCCAGAACCGGACTTGACGTTTTGAAGAACAAAGCGGACGTCCAGTCTCCCTAGATGACTACTTCATCCCACGTCCTTCCATTACGCCGTACAAAATTATCGTCCCAGTCAGAGCTGCGGTTAGTAGTGTCTTTAAATTGCCTACGAACCAATTTCTCTGATGAATATCAAGCAAGGGATATGCCACCAAAACCAGTCCAGCACATAGCACCCCGTTCACTAACGAATGTCAATAATGAACAAAATAGAGAAACATCGGGGTTTTCTCCGTGTCATAATACAACAAACTCTCTCCACTCAGGATCAAACCGCCGACATCACTGTCTTCAGAGTTATAAAAGAAAAGAGTTATGCCTCTCTCACATCGAACACAAGGTGCGACACGATGGCAATGCGATGACGATACGGTTCATACAACACGATTCATGCCTTGCACAATGGAGGCGATCCACTGAGAAAGTATACATTGCTTCATATGAACACGTCAACGGACGAAGAAGACATGTTGGTTATCCGGTGGATACGAAGACTGAAGAAAGAAGCACTTCGTTCAACAGAGGTGGAATGGGCAGATTTGTTGTAGCCAGAGAACCAGACCATGGCCGTTGGCAGCATTAGACAAATTTACAGGATGCCACGGAAAATTTTCGAATTTTGTCCTTTCTAGAATAACCAGCATCTTTCGAGTCAGGCGCGGTATGGAGTTCCCCAACAAGCTCCACAAGTTTACTGTTAAATTACTCACTTGTACTTGCGGAAACTAGTACAGCCCTTAACAGGCCGCGCAATTTCCGCCTTCAGTGGCGGTATGTTTACGACAGAGCGGTAGACGACACAGCACGCTGAGTCGTCACCCTGTCGCACCGGCCCGTCGTGAGCACAGCTTTATCGTGTCGTCTCCAGTGTGCGACGTCCCATTCGAAACGAAAGGTAGAGTCGCATTGTAAGCTAATCGTATCGCCGTCTTATACCCATCGTACGTTAAGTAGGTTCTAGTATGAGAGCTCCCTTAGCTTGCTACTTCGGAATCACGAGCGACTCTCCAGGTCTGTTCGCGGATTCAAGTAGAAACATGACCTTATTGACACTCATTATCTAAATTACACGATACGAGAGACAAACATGTATTTTTTTTATCAAAATAATCCTTCGCAATCCTGCAAGGCCATACGTCAATACAAATTGTTTCTAATAATATATGTTGGACAACGCGTAGACGTTGCGTTCACACAGGAAAATAATGGTAGTTGCAGAACATAAATCGATATAAAAGTAACTATCCCAACACGGAGAACAATTATTTCACAACTTCGAGAGTATCGGTTCCCTTCCGGATTGTCATTCGTGGAACGCGAATGTTACGTCACTTCACAATCTACAACTTGAGGCCTGCGTCGTACTGTCAGATATCGCAGCTCAAAACTGCGAAGGAAGAGGACTCCCAAGTTCCAAGTTTTCTATTTACTAGCATGGTTTCCCGCCCTTATCTCCGGATTTCTTAAATTTAGAGCAAGACGGGTGAGTGAAATGACCATTAGTAGGAGAAATAAGATAACATAAACTTTCGTTGGACGTGTCAGCATTAATAAAACCGAAAAGATTCAAGCGTAATTTAAGGCTTGCATTTTAATACGCGCTACAAACAGAAAACTGGATCAATACAAACAGAAAACTCTGCAGCTTGTACAGCAACCAAAGAAGGGTTCCTCCCCGCAACGCGACAACAACACAGTACAAAGAAAGCTTAAATCACAGCTATATAGAAATTACACTCGCCTACACGCTTTCTGAGGGGGACCGAGGTGGCACAGTGGTTAAGGTGCCGTGCTACAAATCGGAAGTTCGCCGGGTCGATCCCAGCTGCTATCATTGGAATTTTTCATTGATATAAAATCCTGGGGTCGACTCAGACTCTTAACTCCAGGCCTGTAACGGGACAGCTTTACAAGTTATGCTTTATGAGTTCGTCCACCCTCTAATTCCAATAGCAATGCTAGCAACTTCCGAATAAAGCGTCATTAGAATATTAACAAACGCAAGCCACTGAATTACAATACATAGCCATACTGTATATATGGCCTTCTTGATTCGCATCGACATTAAACCTAACGATTTCTGTTGAATAAAGAGAGACCAACTTGATGTTACTTGCTTTATTATTTCATTATTTACTGCTCAACATGTTTCGGATGTTAATACATCCATCCTCAGGAGCTTGCGACTTATTTGTTGAGTTATTTCATGGGTTGTATTGTTCTGGTTCGATGTG
>Ga0123354_10013667_pt1 | contig 12609 bp, 10 predicted proteins | sample TergutLab28metaG_2_FD_97872 | JGI IMG/M metagenome (GOLD analysis project Ga0123354, IMG submission 97872) | Labiotermes labralis P4 segment gut microbial communities from Petit-Saut dam, French Guiana - Lab288 P4 | ecosystem: Host-associated > Arthropoda: Insects > Digestive system > Gut ... | reverse complement strand
TTAGGTTAGGTTAGGTTAGGTTAGGTTTAGTTGTTCGGTGTTCTGAATCATGCGCTTAAGTTCGCCTCATGTCGAATCACAGTGGCATCTTGCTGCATTATTGGTGGAAGGTTAGGTTAGGTTAGGTTAGGTTATGTTAGGTTAGGTTGTTCGGTGATCTGAATCATGCGCTTAAGTTCGCCTCATGTCGAATCACAGTGGCATCTTGCTGCATTATTGGTGGAAGGTTAGGTTAGGTTAGGTTAGGTTATGTTAGGTTAGGTTGTTCGGTGTTCTGAATCATGCGCATAAGTTCGCCTCATGTCGATATCAGAGTTGTATCTTGCTGCATTATTGGTGGAAGCATTTCACTGCTTTGCTGCACTGCTCAAGATGCAGTATTCAGCAGCTGCGGCCAAACAGACGCCAAGACAGTTGTGTAGCATGCAAACAGCCCCACATCATGATACGTTTGGGGGCGGAATGCTTCCTGAATGTAAAGCGCAAATCTCCTTACCTTTTTTTCCCGTGTATTTCAGTAACCCTCATGTATAACAAGCACGGACTACGGGGAAAAGCAAAGAATAGTTAAAAATTCATCTTTAACAGTATCAGTAGATTTGATGGGCTTTATTCTTTTAATGTAACAAGTTTATTTGGGGCCTTTTTTTGTAAAAACACTCTCGAGATCAGAGGTGCACAGATTTTCCAAAAATCTAGGTGCAGCCTCGAGCTTCTAGGCGCCAGAAGCAAGTTCCGTACTGTGGAGAGAGGGATTTTTACTAGAAGCAGTCGTTGCAACATAGTGAAGGCGGAAATGTCTGCTGCCAGGAATTAACACTTTCCAAACCACAATCAAGATTTCTGATTATAGAAACGCCGGCCTATTTCGATCCGAACAATCGTGTGTATGATTGTTCTGCCATTTGTTGACAATTGAGTCGAAACTTTATGGCTTATCAACGGTGGAAATTGTAAGCTGCTAAGAAAATGGACAGAAAAAAAGGAAACATCTATTTTTTAAATCAAAGTTGGTACGGAAACAATTGGAGCAATATAAGAAAGATTTTCTTTTGGCTGTAAGGTAGCATAAGTGAATATCCTGTGCTTGCGAATTGTTTGTTTGTTTTTCTCCTGAATGATCTCCCTTCGAATACGAAACGAGGTGTTTTGAATTGTCTTCTGAGATATTCCGGCAGGTGGTAAAGAGTTTTCAGAGGCACATATCATTTGCATCAGATACTCTGAAAATGGAGTTGTTTTTTTTCGAAACGTCGGTATTACGTGCCAGATTACACTGTGCCATAACGTAGAAGACCACCACTGTCAAGACCTCAAATTATATTATATTTATATATTTTAATTCTTATAATGTATTTAGATTCAAAAAGACAAAGAGACTATTTATACTTAAAGATCGCCGCAAGAGTTGCCTCCGAAATTTTGGTCTAATGACTCAAAAGATAGCAATAGGTCTATATTAATAATTGTCCAACGAGATGCAATACAAAACAGTCTATTTATTATTCTGTGAGTTCACTCTACATGTTTCGGGTGTCAACCACACCCATCATCAGGAGTACACAAAACTGTAACTACAGCCTCCGGTACTGGTCACATTTTTTGTGCAGCTACCTCCCTCCAACGTGGTAGCTGCACAAAAAATATGACCAGTACCGGAGGCTGTAGTTACAGTTTTGTCTACTCCTGATGATGGGTGTGGTTGACACCCGAAACATGTAGAGTGAACTCACAGAATAATAAATAGACTGTTTTGTGTTGTATCTCGTTGGACAGTTATTAATATAGATCAAAGATGCAAGGAACCATAAACATAAAATAGCAATAGATGTCTTCACCGTCTTCAGAGACGAAGTTGTTTTTATTTCCAAATTCCGTTCAATAAGCTTTGTACTTGAGTCGACAAATCTAAAACGAATTTTATGTATATTGGACCGTGCATCATTGTGATAGTTGAGGAATAAGAGACCAACTTGATATCACTAGTTGTTTTATTTCACTTCTTCTATGCTCAACATGTTTCGGACATTAATACATCCATCATCAGGAGCCTGCGACTCTTCTGTTGTATCACCACATTGGTCGGGTGTTTTTGTTTCGTTGTGTGTTGGAGTTTCGGTGTGGCTGGGTTGGGGTGGTATCCGTGTAGTAGGCTGAAGCAAAACTTGTTGTGCTTCATACCGAAACTCCAACACACATCGAAACAAGAACACACGACCAATGTGGTTATTCAATAGAAAAGTCGCAGACTCCTGATTATGGGTGTATTAATGTCCGAAACATGTTGAGCATAGAAGAAGTGAAATAAAACAATAACTAGTGACATCAAGTTTGTCTCTTATTCTTCAACTATAACGAGTTATTCACTTCTATCCTGAAGGTGTCAGTAGACCAACACATTTATTTGATAACGTTGATTACAATACACAAACCTACATGGCATTAGATCCCATAAGAAAGTATATTTATGTCTGTCCTCCTTAATACCGCCTGAAACATTTGGCGGATTTACTTGGAACATGTTACGTAAATCCACCCGCAAAATGTTACTTTGCAAGTTACAGCCATCAGTAGATCTTTGCCAGTAACGTATCATTTCTTGGAAGGTAGGGACGTGCTGGCGGCAAAGTCGTATAAATACTGCAAAGATTAGGCATACAAGACCTCTTGACAAGCTAACAGTCGCGCAGCTAGTCAAGAATGTTTGCGTCTTTTGCGGAATCCGAAGAATCATTACCTTGTCAGAAGGCAACCCACAGTGGCCCGTACCCTGAGCCGGATGAATTCAGACCGCGCTATCGAACCTTATTAATTGCAGATTCATTTTAATATTACCTTCCCATCTACACCTAGGTTTCTTCCCCACAGTCGTTCTGACACAACCCTGTATGTATTTTTATATTTCCAATCCTTGCTACATTCCCCACCTATCACATTCTCATTCATTTTATCGCTGTAGTAATATTTGGTGCAAAATGGGGTAGGTTTTCACCCTTTTTATAGGCCACGCAGGCCCTTAGGGTGAGTAGAGGTATAGCTCTACTCTTTCTAGGACCTCGGCACTAGATGGGGGTTGGGGGGGTCATCTCCACGCCCCGACAGTTTGGTACAGAATAGAAACTGTTAAATTTTCCTGGTCTTTTTATAGTTCCTTTTGTTCTTTTTTGTTTTTCTGTCTTGTCTATCTGTTTTGATGAAAGAAAGGTGATGTCACACGTATGGATAGGTTGGGTTGCTGTGTTGGCGGTTAATTCAGGCGGTGAGATGCTCCAAAGGAGAAGTAATGAAACAGACAACTGTTGAACATCTGTTCCTTTCAGACAACCAGCTACCTGTCTGTTCTTACGTGTTCGTAAAGCAACAAGCCAAACAAAAAGAAGTCTGGATGAGAAACAAACAAACAAACAAACAAACTAGCCTACCAAACCCACTCACATCAAGGAGCCAGTCACTCGAAATTTTCAGCTACTCGCAAAAGTCCCACGCACGCTGTTCTACGAATGCGCCCTGTTCTTAAAGAATACAGATTTCTGGGTCATGACGCCGTGTTGTCTGTTATAATGTTGCCACATTACAAAGACAACTGCTGCCTCCATCTTCCACGCTTCCTCTTTACTGGCTATAGTCAAACTCTTGGTCGTTTCTTTGTTTGGATATCTGCCAGTGTTTGGAAGTGTCGTAGTTCTGTTTGTGTGTGAGCCAAAGAGATAGTTTTTTCTCCAGTTTTGTGATCTGCAAGTCTGTCTATTGTCGATACTCCTGCCGGTCCCGTGGGCCGGGTAGCTCACTCGGTATAGCGACTGGCTGCGGGCTGGACGGTCCGGGTATCGAATCCAGGTGAGGGCGAGATTTTCCGCACCTGTCCAGACCGACCCTGGGGCCCACCCAGCCTCATGTACGATGGGTACCGAGTCTTTCCCGGGGGTAGAGAGCGGCCGGGGTGTGATGCTGACCACTCACCCCCTTCTAGTACCGTGGTCAAGAAAGAGTAGAGCTATACCTCTACTACTCCCCCTTTGGACTGTACGGCCTGTACAGGGCCTGTACAAGGGTGCCAACCGGTCCCGGCATAGTGACTAGGCTACGAACCGGACGGCCGAGGAGTCAGGGTTTGACTTCCATCAGTGGACTAAGGATGTATCTCCAAATGTTCCGACCACTTCTGGATTCCTCCTTGCATCCTAGTCAGTTGTCGGTGGTAAAGAGGCCACAGAGTGAAGATGGCTCACACTTCTGAGACAGGAATTCGTGGAGTTATACCTCTTCTCTCCCACACGTCTTCATGGCGGGGTACTTAATTAAGAGGACATATTTATGTATATTTGAAATTTTACCTCTCCACAATTTTTTCCCCCACTGCCATCACTATTAGCATAAAAACTGAGCAGTACAAAGGTCCACCCAGAAGGTAAAGACAGCAGGCTTCTCCTAAACGTCATCAACAGATTACCAATTAAAACCGCGTTATATCTGACAAAATTGTAACTTTAATCTTCAACAACGCTTGATAACCTAAAGTCACACAGTTTGTCCCTGAAGATGGAGGCACTAATTTCTTCCGAAACGTCGATAACTACTTGTCGGTTGACAGGACGTTACATCGCACAATACTTGATCAGTACTACCGTAAAAAGTTTTATTCTTTATACACCTACATTCACATTCGCCATCTGAAGGTGTCTCAGTTTTGAATCTTGGCGAAAATGTTCGCAGTAACAGACATTGCATGTAATTTTTGACAGCGAGGTGAAGGGTCAATAGGTGATCTGCATCATATTCTGTGCGTCGTGAGGCGACGATTGCTCCGGCACAAACGTACGTATTTTGTAACCTGTGGCGAGGCAGCAGCAACAAGACTTGGCAGTAAGTTCTGAAGTTACGTAAAGCATACACAGTGTATGGACGGTGCAATGTTTCGTGCCGTTAGAACTGACGTTTATTTCCTTGTCCTTCCTTCAAAATATGATTTTGTGGTTTGGACAGGGACAGTGTTACCCTTCATCTTTTTTCGTCTTGAAGGGTTGAAACAGCCGGTCCCAGTGGTCGCGCGGTCTAAGACGACCTTTCGTTTCCTGGAATTGCGGGTTCGAATCCGGCCGGGGGCTTGGATGGCAGTCTCTTGTGAATATTATGTGTTGTCAGGTAGTGGTCTCTGCGGTGGCCGACCATTCGTCCAGAGGAGTTCTACCGAGCGTGGTGGATCTGAGCATGATCAGATGCAACAATAACCCTCTACACCTACTATGAGTAGGCAGAGGAGGTCAGTCTAAGACATTTCACTTACTTTTAGCTTCTAAAGAACGACTCTGCTGCTTGAAATGAGTTAAATAGTTGGATATCTATCCATGTGTCTGTCTGTCCGTCCGTCCTTCCTTCCCTCCGTCCATCCGTCCGTCTTTCTGTGCGTCCGTCCGCCCGTCTGTCTGTCCGTCTGTCTGTCTGTCTGTACGTCCGTCTGTCTTTCTGTCTGTCTATCTGTCTTTCTGTCTCTCTTTCGAATGACAATGTTTTGTGAACACGGTAAGTAACATTTGGATTCCAGGCATGCTCACTGACTAACTGAAACTTCTCAAGTAGACCCTGTAGGTGAGAAAGTAAAGTGCACCCTTGTACAGGCACTGAGGCTCTGTACAGGCCGTACGGCCCATAGGGGGAGTAGAGGTATAGCTCTACTCTTTCTTGACCACGGCACTAGAAGGGGTGAGGGGTCAGCGTCAAGCCCCGGCCGCTCTTTACCCCCGGGAAATACCCGTTACCCATTATACAGGAGGCTGTGTGGGCCCCAGGGCCGGTTTGGACACGTGCGGAAAATCTCTTTCCTACCGGGATTCGATCCCTGGACCGTCCAGCCCGTAGCCAGTCACTATACCAACTGAGCTATCCGACCCACAAGTAGACCCTGTACCCTTTATTAATCACTGTTTCAAAGTTAACTTGCTAATTACTTCCACACTTACAGAGTTACTTAAAAGGTTCTGTAAATTTCGATATCTCATGTTCTCACAGCTCGGTTGATGGAGATTCTAATTTTATTGGATGTTACGCCGTGTCGACTGGTAAAGATTTGCTGACTGTTTGAAGTTGTGTATTGCTTTAATCTGCAGGGTCAGGCTGTCTGGGCTTTGAGTGCTTCACCCTGAAGATGGACACATTACGTTCCTTTGATGTCGGTAAATTCTACCGAGCGACACTGTGTACATACCGGAAGACGCGAATCTTGTTATGCTTGGTAAATAACACAAGATACGTTAGAGTTACTGTTTAGTCAGTCAGGTGGTTGGTTGTTTATTTAGACAGTTATTTGCGTGCCAGGTTAGGGCCACTATCTGCTCAGTTGAAGTGGTTCAGATCACCGATTAAGAAATAGCAACTGAGAATTATAATTATTATGATAATTATTATTATTATTTCAAGAAGAATGAGATGGGCTGGGCATGCGGCGCGTTTGGGTGAGGAGAGGGAGTGTTTACGGTCTTGGTGGGGAAGCCGGAGGGAAAGAGTCCACTGGTGAGACCTAGGCGTAAATGGGTGGATAATATTAGGACGGATCTCTAGGAGGTGGGATGTGGGTATATGGACTGGACTGGGCTGGCCCAGAATAGAGACATGTGGCGGACACTTGTGAGTGCGGTAATGAACCTTGGAGTTCCGTGAAATGCGGGGAATTTCTTGACTAGCTGCAAACCAGTTAACTTCTCAAGAAGGACTCTGCACCATGGAGTAAGTAAGTATTATTATTATTAATATTATTATTATTTACTCCCACCTTTGTCGAAGCATGTGGTGGTGCAGTTGGTTGAGGCACTGCGCTACAAGCCAGAAGATCACGGGTTGGATTCCCGATGGAGTCATTGATTTTTTCAATGACAAATTCCTTTCGCCAGCGCTATGTCCCTGGAGTCGACTCAGCCTCTAACAGAAATGAGTACCAAGGATATTTCCTGGGAGGTAAAAGCTGCCGGTGCGTAGGGCTGACAACATTACCACCTTCATGTGCCGACTGTCTTGAAGTCTGGGGGCCTCAACCTCCTGGGATTGCTTTTACCTAACTTAACCCTTTACAGACGAAGCGCAGACCGCTTTATTTAAAGTACCAGTCCGTACCGCGCTGTAAACACTTTTCATCTCGGCTATAAAAACCAATCAGTTTATGCTGTAATTGACACAAGTCGCTGTTTGTTCTGAAAGACGAAGCGCAGACTGCTTTATTTAAAGACCCAGTCCATACCGCGCTGTAAACATTTTTCATCTCGGTTATAAAGCCAATCAGTTTATGCTGTAAGTGGCACAAGTCGCTGTTTGTTCTCAGATAAATACAAAACACACAGATACAGTGTGGGCAAAGCGTACAGTTGTTGAATGTTACACCTGGTGGTGCATCACGTGACCAGTAGGCTTTAAAAGGCTAATGTACAAGACGCACGTCTACATTCGACGTTATAGGGTTTCGCAGCGGTGTTGGTAACATTTTCGTCGTTTTGGCACGTAACACTGCTGGACGTTTCAGAAGGACGCAGATCTCACACGTTTACTTCTTCATTCATCCTACTATGACTCCAATTACACTTCACCTTGCTTCAAGAAGCGCTATCTAAATGTGCTGTGCACACATCATATCACCACTTCAAACGAAATTAATTTACGATAAACATATAACACTCTAACAAGACAGTTTATTCACTGCACCTAACGGCGTGAAATGAGAGGGGGATTCCGAAACAAAGAAAAAAAAATCTTTCCGCGCCAGCGGAAAGATTAGCGGAAATTCAAAGGGTCTCTAATGCGCTGAAATCAAGACCACCCTTCCCATTTTTATCTCCACCAAGTTCCGCTAGACTGAGCATGAGATCTGCACGGCGACTGATTAGAAGCCGACAGAAAGCAGTTCGAAACGGCAGGATGAGAAACAGAAGCTGTTAATCATTGTCTATGCATTAGCCTCATTATGTCTTCCGGTTTGGGCGTGTGGCACGTCGCTGATCATAAACTGGGAGAGGGAGCAAATTCATGCGAGGACGGAATAGTTACGACAGAATTATGCAGTACACACTGCACTGAAGTGTTCCAGGGGCGAAATACATCAGACAAGACCAGCCCTCGAAGGACACTGGACTAAAAGGGCAAAGAATGGATAGGGTAAACGGACTGCCCGGGAAAGAGTCCTCCTTGAGAAACTAACAGTAGTAGTGCATCTAGGAAATTACTCGCATTTTACGGATCTCCTAATCAATATATTTCCCAAAACTGCACTTCTAAATATGACACAATCACACAAAACATGTGTGTTATGAACATTGCGTAATGATATGCATTTGTCGGTAAATATACCGAGTGCAGGAAGGTGCTCATTGTGAGTAACCTACAAGGTGAAACCTGTAGTTTAGTTCCCTTGCTGTTGCTCGGTGCAGAATATTTTGTCTTCCAGTTTCCTATCCAAAAACGTAAAGATTAAGATATACAGAACTGTAAGTTTGGCTGTTGTTTTGTATGGGTGTGAAGCTTGGTCGCTCACTTTGAGGGAGGAACGTAGGCTGAGGGTATTTGAGAATAGGGTGTTGAGGAGAATATTTGGGCTTAAGCGGGACGAGGTAACAGGGCAGTGGAGCACACTACATAATGAGGAGCTTAATGATCTGTACTGCTCACCCAATATTGTTTGGATGATAAAATCGAAAAGAATGAGATGGACGGAGCATGTAGCGCGCATGGGGATAGGAGAGGTGAGGTGTGAATAGGGGTTTGGTGCGGAAACCTGAGGGAAAGAGACCACTTGGAAGACAGGCATAGATGGGAGGATAATATTAAGATAGATCTTGAGGAAGTGGGATGGGAGGGCATGGTCTGGATTGATCTGGCTTAGGACAGGGACAGGTGGCAGGCATTTGTAAATGTGATAATGAACCTTCGGGTTCCATAAAATACTGGGAGTTTCTTGACTAGGTTAGGACCGGTTAGCTTCTCAAGAAGGATTCTGCTCCATGGAGTAAGTAAGTAAATAATTAATTAAGTAGTTGAATTCCGTGATCACAGGATCGCGCTCATGTATATTCTAAACCAGATGGGTCCATGCACATTGCCTTCTCCGTAAGAGTGGAGAGTGTCAATCCGTGGGACTTCTTTTCGCTGCCGCAGTGGATCCCACCTTTTTCTTACAACTAGTTCCAAAACCTACAATGCCGAATGTTCAAAATAACATTTGAATGACAATCTGACTTTTGAATTCCAGGAGAGTCGAATCACAATGACGACCTTATAGTATTATGAGTCAAACGATTCTGAAGACACCCGACATGTTTCATTGGTACAGACAAACAGCCTGCGAGCACAATGGTCTGAAGGTGATGGCAGGAAGCAGACAGCGATGCTTCCCAACCCGTCGAGCGAGACTCGCCCAGTCTACCTGCTGTTCCGCTTCCGGTGCCCACAAGTACATTTCATCCTCCGACAGCTCTCGACACTTCTTACATTTCATGTTACACTATGACGCAAGTCAGCACCTACCTTTCCGTGTTATTTCTGAAAAGTCCGCAGATCAAAGTGACACAAAGCAGGTGTCACGACAGCTTTATGGCATATCGGAATTGCATATTATACTCCACGCTAACGGGACATTGTGCTGGATCTTGAGACAGTGGGCACATCATTTTGCATTAAAGATAATCAACAAAAGTGTTAAAGTCGTCCTTGCCTACTTTTCTTTTTTTTAGAGAGGGCATCACGAAATGCTCTGACGAAGTATACAAATAAAAGCCACAGGTATACGTCAGCACAACAAACATTTATTGGAGTAATTAGGCTTAGGCTGCATGTTTCGACCTGTTAACAGGTCATCATCAGGCCATCAGTCAAATAACGCCAACTCTTATTTTAACTGTTTTAATTTGACAATACATTTTATTCAGTGCCAGGTTTTATATTGTATATAATTGTAAATATTGGGATCCCAGTATCTAAAGAGCGCCTCATTCTATACCTCGACACTAGATGGAGGCGAGTGGTTAACTTCAAGCCCCGGCCGCTTTACCCCGGGCTAGGACCAAAGTACCCGTTTCATTAGAAGGCGGGGTGGACCACAGAGCCGATTTGAACGTTTTGCAGGAGAGAAAAATATCTTGCCACTGCCGGGATTCAAACCCCGAATCGTCCCACCCGCAGCCCACTCACTATACCATCTGAGCTATTATGACTTCTTAAACTAGTATTTGTACGTGCATTATTAAGAAGATAATCGGTTGTGTGGCGATGAATGTATTACACTGGATATGTAAAAATACTATATTTGTGGTGATTGGATTCAGGTGGCTTGAGATGTACGACGTCGTCAAGCTTTGTGTTTTACAAGAGTAGGGAGTTCAGGGGCTACTCAGAAATGGGAAACGTTTGTTGCGAAGTACCAACAGACGAGGCAGCAAAAAGCGAATTTACGAAACTAACACAGGACCCATCGCACATTTAGAAGAATATCAGTTGGTCTGGGGCAGGTGGAGGATCAATGAGACCGTACTGAAAGTGAAACAAGGAAGTGGGCACACGGTCGGGTCTCGGTGTGGTCAACAAGAATTACATGTTTTAGTACGACAGGATGGATTGCGTAAGAGCAAATTTTATCTTGCTTTTTGACTCCGCTCTGATGCTGCAGTCACGTGGCTGCCGCGTAATATAATACACGCTGCTCACTAAACAAATTTCGTCATACCTTAACAATTTATAAGGATTTTATAATTTTATGTCTTATACGCTTTAATGATTATTGGTAAAGGTAAAGGGTAAAGCAGTCCCGTTACAGGCCTGGAGTGGCCCAGAGGGTTCCAAGAAGTTAAGGTTCCCAGATTTAAAGACAACGGCACAGAATGGTGGTAAGGTTGTCAGCATTACGCACCGGCCGCCTTTACCCCCAGGAAATGCTCGTGGTACTCATTTCTGTTAGAGGCTGATTCGACCCCACGGCCATAGTGCGATCGGAAGCATTATGTAAATGAAAAATTCCAGTGACACCATCTGGGATCGAACAAGCGACCTTCCAATTTGTAACACAGCATCTTAACCACTGTGCTACCGCGGTCCCCTGATTATTGGTACTTTTTGTAAATATGTTTCAACCCTTATCCTGCTAACGTGGATAATATGGAGAGCTTCTAATAATGCCAGCAGATGGCAGATGGGATTTAACTCGGCGTTTAAAGGGTTAAGTCCCAGAATTTTACATCTGGTACACATTTTGTTGATCATGCTGTTGGAATGTACCAGTCGTACTGCCCGAGGATGGCCCTTTGAGGGCTGAGACATGTCGGAGTAACACAGTGCTAATAATGCGGTGTCCCAGCTGGTGTCATTGGAATTGTTCATTGACATAACCCTTCCGATCGCACTATGGCCTTGGGGTCGACTCAGGCTCTAACAGAAATGAGTACCAGGAGCATTTCCTGGGGGTAAAGGCGGCCGGTGTGTAAGGCTGACAACCTGACCATCATCCTGTGCCGTTGTCATGAAATTTGGGAACCTTAACTTCCTGGAACCCTCTGGTCCTGTCCAGGCCTGTGACGGGACTGCTTTACCTTTACCTGTTAATAATGAGATGTGGATAATGTAAGCGTGCATCAGTCGGTCTTTGTATGAAACAGAAATTATGTAAGAGCTGTCGAAACGTCTGCAGAATTTTGCGCTAGTGACATTATTGGCATCTGTACCAGAACTACGGCTGTGCAGATTCTTACGCGATTTGACATTCTCACGGTTGAGGTTAATATATGTAGCCTTATGTGCACTCCCCCCATACTTCTTTGTGACAGCACTGAATAAACCATACGCAAGTCTAAATTTTGTTCTGTAATTTGCTGCACCATATTGAGTGTCACTACTAATCTGTCATCAGAATAATGACCTGTAAGTAATTCCAGCAAGTGATATGCTACTGATTAACAAGCACTAATGATAGAAGCGAGTATGTGTGGGTGCAGCAGTTCAGTAAGCATTTGGCGTTATTTTATTCACTGCTAAGCAGATTATGCGTTCGAATGAAACCACACATCAGCGATTGTTTCCAGTCGGCCTTGATTTACGTCAGGTCATACACAGTCGTAAAGCAAATGTGCCTAAAACTTGTCAGTAAATTGGAGCTTAGCATTCAGTGCACTGCAGTATAAATCTGTTGTCACTGAGCGTCCATCCGCATTCTGCAAGATCCTCAAAACCCGCTCGCCGTTTGTTTCTGATATTGAAGCTTCAGCACTTCCGCTGTTATCCATTTCTACCAACTGGCTGTGGGCCAGGTAGCGTAGTCGGTATAGCGACTGGCTACGGGCTGGACGGTCCGGGGATCGAATCCTGGTGGGAGGCGAAATTTTCCTCCCTTTTCCATCCCGGCCCTGGGGCCCCCCCGGCCGCCTTTGAAATGGGGACCGGGTTTTTCCCGGGGGGGGGGGGGTAAAGAGCGGCCGGGGCGTGACGCTGACCACTCACCCCCTTCTAGTGCTGTGGTCAAGAAATAGTATAGCTATACCTCTACTCCCCCTATGGGCCGTACGGTCTGTACAGAGCCTCAGTGCCTGTACAGTACAGCTATACCTCTACTCCCCCTATGGACCGTACGGTCTGTACAGAGCCTCATTG
>Ga0123354_10013666_pt1 | contig 12610 bp, 3 predicted proteins | sample TergutLab28metaG_2_FD_97872 | JGI IMG/M metagenome (GOLD analysis project Ga0123354, IMG submission 97872) | Labiotermes labralis P4 segment gut microbial communities from Petit-Saut dam, French Guiana - Lab288 P4 | ecosystem: Host-associated > Arthropoda: Insects > Digestive system > Gut ... | reverse complement strand
CGCTTGTGAGTGCGATAATGAACCTTCGGGTTCCGTGAAATGCGGGGAATTTCTTGACTAGCTGCAAACCAGTTAGCTTCTCAAGAAGGACTCTGCACCATGGAGTGAGTAAGTAAGTAAGTTCAAGAGTTTTCTTTTTTTTTTTTTTTAAAGTGATCAAACATGACTGAGGAAAGAGTACACAGGGATATATTCACTGGTAACAAGGTTACAGAGTTGAGAAATTTAGGCACTCTTGCATGTAACATCAAATATAAATGGGGAAAACAGCTGAAGAAAAGAGAACCGAGTTTGAAAAGAGAGAAAGAACTATTTTGTAGGTAGGTTTGGTAAGCAACTGAATGAGAGAGAAAGAGAAACGTAGGTTAGACCTAGAAATCAAAACTCAGAGCGAGAGCTGGAAACTAAAATAAATATTTGGAAAGAAATATAGAATTTAAGATCAACATATCACTAGCAATGTAGAACGCACGATTATTATTACAAGGGATGTGCTTTGCAAAAACTTGTTGTTAGCAGGCACATATTTAATCTATAATGCGATAAAGAAAATACATAATAATAATAATTATAATAATAATAATAATTTATTAAATATTGTAACTTAAAATGTCCAAATTTATACCATCATCAGGTGTTAAATAATTTATGTACATTCTTTGAGACTAGCCAAGACTTAAATGCTGGGAATAGTAATTACACATTCCAGCTTCGTGAACAGAATGGGGGACAAACCATAAATTAAGGACACGTAACCAGTCCTTTTAATAATTGCGGCAAATCTCAGATTTGTGGAATAAAGCTTCAGAGATCAGAATTTTATTCACGAAGAAATTAAGACCAGACTAAACTGTGGGAACGACTGCTGCATTTCAGTCCACAACCTTTTTGCCTCGCACTTTGATATAAAGATCAAAATGCACAGAAATATAATCTCCCCTTTTGGTTTGCACCGTGAAGAGTGACCCTAATTAAGGAAAGAAGATAGTCTGAGGGTGTTTGAGAACAGCGTGCTGAGGTAGATATTTGTGTTTTGGGAAATGGAGGAGACCGTAAAATGTAGAGCTTCATGAACTGTACAACTCAAAAAATTAAATTTTCGTCATCAGAACAAGAACAATTAGGTTGACAGGGCATGTGACACGAATGGAAGAGAGGAGAGATGCCTAAAGGGTTCTGTCGGAGAAGTCGGAGATAAAAGGTCACTCGGAAAACTTAAGCCTAGGTTTGAGGAAAATACTGAAAATGAACCATCAAGAAATAGGATTTTGTTTTGGACTGGATTGATATGGCTCAGGATAAGGACATGTGGCCGGCTTTTGTGAACATGGTAGTGACTGCGTAAAATATACGGAACTGCTCGACTAAATTGGGAATTACTGGCTTCTCAAGAAGGAACATGTTGTATGGAGTTATTGGTTATTTATACAGCGAGTAACATGTGTTATCACTTTCAAGAAGAAAGCCGGTAACGTGTTACATTTGAGTGTAGCAGAAAATAAGAAAGAAGTCTTAAAAGGGAAGGACGAGTGAAAAAACTTGCTGATTAAAAGGAAGTCGCAAAATCTGAAGGCTGGAGAAACAGTGTGAGATCGGGAGGAAAGCCGCATAAGAAAAGGGAAGGACCAAAGTAACAAAATACGCTGATATAAAGGAAGAAAACTCGGTAACACAGGAACTGCACACCTACATCTTACAGACACGCACGTAATTAGGAATAGAAGAAAATTAAAGGAACTGAATATAAGTGAAGTCTAAGGGAACCGCAAGCAAAAACAATGAGCACGAAGTGATAAAGCAAAAAAAAAGCTGAGTTGGATAAGAATGCAAAAAATCAGAGAAAAAAAGAGAGAGGATCGAAAAAGTTACTGTATATGAAAGTAAGTAAAAAACAGAAAGAAACTGGAGACTACGGATTCAGTGGATTGGAGAGACATTCACAGCGTGTGAATCTCCCTCATTCTAATTTAATGCGACGTTATTTCCTGCGATTGAACAGAGCCACGATATAGAACAAGTTTGAAACAGACGCGGAAAGTTTTCCCAAGGGGAAGATCGGAATCAACAAAATTCCAAGTTAGATTTACAGCCAGTCGGCGGACCATGGTGACCAGAGAATGTATCAAAACCTTCTTCATAAAAAAAGAACTGGTTGAAGTTTTCGAGGTTTCAGTCGAAAGTTCAACAAAAGAACTTTTTTTTTCTGTTTCGGCGCAAACACGAACTTCAACCTGTTGTTGGATGGCTTCTGCCAAGTGGAAATTAACTGCTCTAACTGCAGTCCAGTGATTCTGATCAGTGCATGTCGGGTAACAAGCATTAATTCAACTGCATTTCTGACTGCATAAAGAAGTTTCAGTACCCAAACTTACTTTTCATTTACTTCAGTGATTGTAAATACTGTTTCCAGATGCCACTCAGCATTTACTTCGCTCCAAAGGCGAGAGACTTCTGGACTGGCAAAGTTCATTAGAATTCAATCGGGAATGATTAACTTATCGATATGTGAATAGAAATTAAATTATATTTAAGTAAACACTAATAATAATAATAATTGCTATTATTATTATTATTATTACCTGCAATTGGGTTGTTACCCGGTGGCATTGGTTATTTTACATGTATGCAAAATATGAAATTGGTTGATACTAAATTTAAGTCGGGAGGGCTACATGAGAAGCATGTAATGGCAACTTGGAATCTTGGGAACCATCTCAGCATTTGCTTATAGACACAAGGAAACCCAGAAACCTCTATCGAGGTGGCTGGTCGCAGGACCTTCCGAATACTGACTTCTAACCAACAGTCCTGCATCTAAATTAAAAACAGCAATACACAAATAGTAAAACAAATACACATAAGATGACAAAAATACACACAAGACAACTACAACAATACACACAATACAACAAACAAAAGTACACACAATGGTACTTGTTGTTTTGCCTAAGTAGAAAATTTTGTCTTGTTCTTGAGGATCAAACACAACTTGAATGTTTGCCAAAAGAAATGTCGAAGAAAATACTGACTTCCCTAAGAGGTGAAGTATATCTAGACCAAGGCCTTTTCTCTAACCTGTGAGGGTGCTAAAACCTCTGATTTATAACATAAAGTTGGGGCCATATATTTAATTGTCCTGTTGAATAAAGAGTTCCGCTACTTTACACATATTTACGTCGGCAGGGATGCAACAAAAAGTTAATAAAATCACACAGTCAAGTGTTTCACATATTGAAACACCCAAAAATCAGGCATATCAGGTTCTTAAAGCCAAGACGAATGAGATATAGCCTGCATGCTCTAAACAACAAACATTCCAATTTTGTTTTAGCCATAAATCCGGAAGACAGATACTAGAGAAGAGAATTAGACGTAGGGTCAGATGAGAAAATATTATTACAATGGAATTTAGAGAAAAATGACATAAAGACGTGAAAGGATGACGTCTAGTACGGGTGTCTCCAAACAACGTAATTATACTTCGCGTTTAGCTAAAGCAAGAACCTTCTTTAATAGCTGGTTAACAATCGCTTGTAGAAATTTTTGGAGCGTACATTCATGGCGTCGTTCTTAGTGACATCTCAATCACTGAAATGACAAAATGACAGTCGCCTGACGAAGGTTCTACACCCAAAACTGCCGTATATATCACCCAGCTTCCTGTGTATTCAATATCAAGATTATAGCGACCGGAACTTGAAGCAGTATAGAATGAAAATCCTCTTGCCATGGGCAGCAAGAAATCTTTACCTTTACAAATGTGGAAAGCATCTGTGAAATTCGTTACTGAGAGAATCCCTGTGTTGTAACATGTGATACTCCATCACGCCAAATTCCTCTTTCCACCCCATTGAGCCAGAACTGCCCTATAAATCGTGTCATCATACCTTGCTGCAGAGTGGATCTGAACTGACCAGTTATATAACAGACCTCTCATTTAGTTCTACGTTTTATGACGTAACTGGTTTGGCAGTATTTTTTAAGATCTGAACAAATCTACAGACACTGCAACAGAACCAAATTTTTCTGAGAGTAAAGGAAATAAATACAGAATAACAAAAAAATTGCTTGTTCGATTGTATTTAAACCTACAGGTGCTGGTTAAAATAAATGTATTAATACCAGGAAATGTGACACATATCGACAGGGGAATATCACGTGTCATATCTGATGACTATCAGCATTATTATCAAGAAAAGTAATAGGTAAAATAAAGTTCAGCCTACAACAGACCATGAAGGGCCAGAGGTGGACTGGATGTATGGTTGTAAAAACGTATCTTTAGGCTAGTCCCTAGATAGGGGTGGGTGGTCAAAGATATACCCCGATCACTTTACCCTTTTGAAACAAGGGTACTCATTATAAAGGAGGCTGTGTGAGCCCCAGAGCAGGTCTGGACGGGTGCAGAAAATCTCGCCACTAACGGGATTCATCCCCTGATCGTCCAGCCAGCAGCGAGTTGCTATATCGACTGCACTATTCTTACAATAAAACCAACGAAATGTACTAATTTCTCAAATTTATTTTTGGAATAGAGCCCTACGTGTTTCGGACAGTTTCTCTGTCCGTCATCAGGAGTCTAGCACTGTACACACAGCAATAGGTATATGTCATACAGGTTATGCTGACTGCTTGCTAGTAAACAGTCAGCATAACCTGTATGACATATACCATTGCTGCGTGTACAGTGTTAGACTCTTAATGACGGACAGAGAAACTGCCGGAAACATGTAGAGTTCTATTCAAAAAATAAATTTGAGAAGTTAGTGCATCTAATTGGTTTTATTATAAGAATATATCACGATGCACGGTCCTCTGAACGTCAAATTCGACTATTATCCCAGCCCACCACAAGGACAATATGACTAATAAATAATTATGTGACACAATAATTGCAAAACTGCACGCAGCATATTTTCGGATTCTTCAGGTATAACAGACGATGATACTTAAGAAATTTCTAGCCTTCAAAGAGAAGAAAACACGCTGTACTGCTTTCACATCAGCCCGTCGCTGGACCCCGATTCTAAGTCAGTTTAATAAAATCCAGTATCTCAAAAATGATTTCTGAAATAGTCGTTTTAATACCATTTTCTTTTCACGTTTATAACATTGTATTCCCACTAGGTCACTCGCGCTGTTCTGCTCGACCTTTCCATGTAAAATACTACGACCATTCAATTTGTATTCCGCTACATACAGGAATCCGACTCCCTACCAAACATTAAACCTCAATTTATATCCCCTCTTGCAAAAGTCCCATTTTGTTACAATTTTAGCAAGTAATGCTTCCTTCCCATAGAGTATTTTAAAATAAAAACTTAAAGCTCTATTCAATTCATAAATTAAAGCAATAAAATCAGAATTACTCAAGCTGAGTTCAAATTAAAATCACTGCAGAAACATTAGTAATGGCAGCAAGTTCAATTTGGTGGCGATGTTAACTGAAGATCAGTGATCGATACAAACATTTGTATGGCTGATACATGCGAGAGGAGGGCCCCTTTATTATCAAACCCGCCCAATAATTTACCCAATTAATCGCAAACATTCTATTATAAATTGATCTTATCGCTCCATAAACATGAACAATTTCCAGGCGTGGGATTGATATAGTTCTGACGCTAGGAGGGACGGCGACATATGGCATTGTGCCACTGGGCGTTCCAAAACGTTCATCAGCATTGTTACAGCTGCCAGTTGAATTACAGCTGGTCGTTACACAGACAGCATGTCACTCCTCACAAAACAGCGTGTCTAACCGGCTGCATAGCGCAGCCTTCCTACTTGCACAAGAGAAAGAATTTTTATTAGCCTATTTTTAATCTAGTAGACGTTATAGAAACTTCGACAGTCCTCTTTGACAAGCTGGTATTTGCACAGTTGTTTCCACCTTTCATGGATTCCGACAATTACTATTTTCTGGGTTTTAACGCCGTGCAGTTTGGTAGTACGTTGCCATCGTATTTCAGGAACCTTTTTCCTCCATATTAATTTTGTTACAATTACAATTGTGAAGTTCGTAGAAGGAAGGGATAAATGATACAAGATACATCGCCCCATAAAAGGTCATGAAGACCCGGAAGGGCAGTGAGGGTATATATCTACTCTTTCTTTAACCTCGTCGCTAGATGGGGTGCGTGTAAACGCCAAGGGCCGGTTGTTGTATCCCCGGGAATGGGAACCGTACCTATCGCACAAGAGGACGGGTGGGAACCAGGACCGCTCTGGACGAGTGGTCTAATTTGAACTGTCATTCCGGAATTTGCCTGGAGAACAAATTAAAAAAAAAAAAAGAAAATCGTCACTCATTATATACGGTTCTTGGGGGGCGATACTTGAACAAGAGGCTTGTCGAATACGAGGAATTTCTATGCAGTCGATCGAGCCGTGTGTAATCACTTTCCGCTGTTGACGCTGTAAGATAGTATACAAGGACTGTTATTCTCCAAGCAACATTGAAGGTAATCTGGTAAAAACTCGTAAACCTAAACCAACAAAAATTCTCGTCAGAAGCCTCTTTACAAGTCTGTTATTTGAATAAAGGACTTGTAACATCAAATACGGAGACGTCCAAAATTTTATAAAGTCGCCAATTGTTATTGTTGTTGTGTAAATTTAAATGGAAATAAGAAGTATGAATTTTAAAAAGTATTTGCTTTTAAACCCTCAAAACGGAGAAATATAAATAATAGGAAATTTATTTGAAAAAATTATGTTTCTACCTTCACCAGAGCACACTACATTCCCGTTATTCTGCAAACGTAATGACCCTTCATAAAATTACTTCACTGACAAACGTGCACATAGCTTATATTCCAGTTCCAGGAGATAGGATATAACTGAGAATGCACTCGGTATCTTCCCAGAACCCCATTATTTTGATATTCGGAGCATCTTTGTTCATAACAGGCATATAGCTACAACTACTTCTAAAGAAACTTAGGGCCCCCGATCTGTACTCCTCACCAACTATTATTTGCTTGATCAAAACAACAATAATGACTTGTGTGCGACACGTGGTACGTGGCACGCATAGGAGACAGGAGATTTGTACACAGGGATTTGGTGGAGAAAGCTGAGGGAGACAGAAGCCTTGGGTTAACTAGCCGTAGATGGAGGCATAATGTTCAAATGGTTCTTCAAAACGTGTGACTGGGGCATGGACTGGATTTATCTGGCTCAGGATAGGGATGGGTGAGGGCATTTGTAAATGCTGTATTGAACTTTCGGTTTCCATAAAATTCGGGGGAATTCTTGACTTATTGTAAACCATTTATCTTCTGTGGAAGGAATCTGATCCAAGGAGTTAGTTAGTTGATTAGTTAGTCAGTCGGTCGGTCGGTCGGTCGGTTGGTTGATTTTTTGGTTAGGTTTGATTTGATTTGATTTGGTTTTTTTGTTTGGTTGGGATGGTCGTTTTGGTTTGGTTAATTTGGTTCGTTGGTTTGGTTGTTTTAGCTTGGTTGGTTTCTTTTGGTTGTTTTGGTTTTGTTGGTTTTATTTATTTTAGTTTGGATTGACTCGGTTCGGGTGGTTTGGTTTGGTTTGGTTTGGTTTGGCTTGAATGGTTTGGTTTCGTTAGTTGATTGGTTGGTTTGGTTTGGTTGGTTGGTTGTTTGTTTAGTTGGTTGGTTTGTTTGTTGGTTGGTTAGTTGGTTGGTTGGTTGGTTACTTAGTTGGTTGATTGGTTTGTTGGTTGGTTCATTCGTTCGTTAGATGGTTGGTTGGTTGGCAGTATTTATGTCAGTAGGCTGTTTTACTTGTTCTGGGCCGAACGACAGGATGACATGTGAATTGCCTAGTGCAAGGGATGTTGAAGGATAACCAGACATACTGCTTTAAGGTGATATCCCATTATTTGCTGGAGTGACTGAGATAGACTACGAAATACATGTGTAAATATAACGAATCTACAAGAGAATGGCTTGGGATATTCTGGCGGTCGACCTATTGATGGCCAGCCTTCAGGACTGCGTAGAATTTCATATATGCTTTTTGTTTGAAGGGGATCAATTGAAATGCCAGCGTAGCATCTGCGGCTGTTCCTGAGTGCAACAGTCAGTGAGTAAAGAAGAAAAGAAATTCTTGTCCTCAGCTTCAATAGTGAAGCAAATAAAACTTACGGACCCCGAGTAAAAATACATAAACAGAGGGCATCTGAGAACGGGCTGATATTAAGTAACAGGGGAATGGAAAAAATTATATTGTGAGAATTTTCATAATTTATAAATTTCACTAAACATTATTACGCTAATTCAAAGTAGTATGTAATGGCTGTGTATGTAGCATGCGTGGGAGATCAGGGAACGTAACAAATTTCAGTCCGACAACCCGAATATAAGACAGCAGTTGGCAGATGAGGACCTAAGTACATGGATAATACTAAGACGAACGTTAAAGAAATGTTAGCGTCTCATACAGCGCAGATAAGAAAATTTCTCTCGTGTGTGACGTTACGCCAGGGGTGTCTTGCCTTTTTTTTCTGGCAAAGTGTAAAGCTATTTTTGTGGAAATTTTCGCAAGTCGCACGCGTAAAAATCATAAGCATCACACATAATTTCCTAAACTTGCGTTTCATCTTTACGAAACACACATATAATTTATAAATGTGACTACGGGCAGCATGAAAAAAACCTGGCGTGACAAGGTTTGGACACCCATTCGATACGTCACGTATTCTGGTATAAAATTAAAAAGGTTTCGGAAAAATACATTGCGTCTTTCATCAGGACGTAGGACTTAATCTAATGTAACTGTAATATGTACAGAGCTACTGACGGTGAACTTGAATGAAAAATATAATTTCCGACTTACGTAGGAATAAGATTTCTGAAACTTTTACGTAACGGCATATTTAAGTACGTCTGAATTGACCCCATCTCTACGTATTTATCATACCTTAAACGGTTACGTATGTGTTGTCAGTATACATGTTTAAAATGTTGTTTATATCGGTTTATTTTCACATGAAAAACACAAAGCAAACACAATTAAGGTACAATAATATTAATATTATACTATATATAACAAAAGTAATAATTCTAATAATTAATAAGAATTTTTACGTTAAGTTCGATATTATATAAGTCGCATATTACGAAACCTGTTCCGTTATGTATATAGGACAACTTACGTCAGTCATAATCATACCAAAATGGTGGCCAAAACTGGCTTTTGAGTTCTCGTCTCCCAATAAGCAGATACGAAAGTCGCTTTTATCTACGCTTGTCGTCCATCTTGCAGTTTCACCCAGAACTCAACGGCTGTTGGAACACAAAAACTTAAAGTTTGGACGATTTCAGACTTCCACCGCGAAGTAGATGGGTTTAGCACTCTGCTAGGTTATTACGCGGAGTACAATGGTGATTCTGTGCCGACGTTTCGGGACAAGATAACGGTCCGAGACTTCCTTGGATACGTGAAGATGGGACCGATAGGTATCCCGAAACGTCCGTAAGGAATTAGCACTCTGCGCTGCTTATTTAAAATCGTAGAAGAGACCACGTCTTAACATCCGAGGCAATCTGAACTTCCTTCTGTTCAGTATAGTCATTTTATGCACTTTACTTACAAAATTCAGTCTCTGAAAAATACTGGTCTACTTTAAGGGTGAAGATACATAGGTACTTTATATAATGCAATTTTAACACCTCTATGTATACAGAAATGAACTCGATGTGGGAGCAAAATACTGAAGAAAACATTTGGGCTAGGACACTGTACTTAACTGTAAAAAGGAGCAAACTACGTGAGTTTATCTCAGTATTTAACCAACTTGATGCACAAAATTTGTTTCACAATAAGTTTTATTTCATGCCTCTACATGTTTCGAGCACATGTACTCATCATCAGGAGGTCAAAATTGCATTACCATCCGGTTTGCAGGTTGCAAACTGCAAACCGGACGGTCACTTACAGAGAATACTATACCAGATGCTGTATTAATACAATTTGACCTCCTGATGAAGACCACAGTTCTGCTCGAAACATGTGCAGGATTATAATAACAAACGTATTATATGACGTAACTTTGCATCAGGTTGGTCATTTACCCAGAGCCACTTCTCTTCTTCGCACAGTCCATTTATGTTGCCTGCTTGCCTTTCAAACTTAGACACGGAGAAGTATTTTATTTAACAACGCTGTCAATAGCCAAGATTATACAGCGTCGGCGGCACATAAATGAAATTTGTGCGTACAGAATTAGACGAATGATTCTCACAAAAAAAAAAAAAAACAGAGGTACTGTGAGAAAATTTTTTTTTAGTGCCATTTTTTTTATCATGTATGGGACTGACCTTATATTTACATTTTATACACCGACCGTAACGTAAAGCAGTGTAGTCACCTTTATACAGGGTGATTCCTGAGCAAAAGTCAATATTTTGGGAGGAGATATATCGGCCATTGTGAGAAAAAGGGTTCATCCGAACATGTGTCTACTTCTGAATGATTACCCAGATAGAGTTTACTGAAGCTGGCGCGCACTGTTCGTCCCCCCCCCCACCCCCTCCCCTCCTCATATACGTTAGATATGTTTGTGGGGTTGAATGAGGAGCGAATTAAAAAAAATTGAATACACGAGACGAATTGCATATGGCGCTGCCCCCGTAAAGAAGCGCGAAGATCAACTCACACGAACGACACGCGATCTTCGCTGAAGAGTCTCAATGTGCACTGAGGTTGACGGTGGGAGTTTGGAACATTTCTTGTGAACTTTAACAAATTTGTCGGTTCTGTGCAAAGAATTTGTCATTGAAACATTCAATTAAAGTTCAAATTAACAGTAATTTCTCTTTTTATATTGCCACTCACAAGGCTTTTGTTTTTGCAGATTCAAACAGCTGCATTGCAGTAACTATTAAGAATTAGAAACACATTCACATAAGATTTACCTTCACAGTGACCGATACTATAATTTCCAAAAATATTGACCTTTTAACCTGAATTACTGTGTGTATAACTGAGACTTACGTTGTATGTGTCTTTTAACTCCGTGTTATGTGTATGTCCTTATGTAGGAAAAACACACACACATCATATATATACCTGTATATTACAAAAAAGGACCTCTTGGTAGTAGCAGAGGCCGTTGAAATATTTACAAAGGATCACACAAAAAAAATTCTCTTATGATGGGTTAAATGACAAAAATTTGCAACCACAGTGAATAAACTCACGTTTCAAAACAAAAATGAATTTCGTACTGAGAGGAATAAGTGCAGGCTGATAAGAGAAATAAGTGTAAGTGCAAGCGTAAATTTAGTGCCGCAGTTTAAATTGAAAAAGTTGAGAGAAAAAATATTTCATAGTGCTACTTCACACTTTAACAATTATATTTTGCAAACTAGTACTAATTTTGTAAACAGCCTGTTCTTTTAAACGGGTGGAGAAGAACAGAACACCGAAGAGCAAACTCAGCTTTTATAAACAATGAAGTGAATTTGCATATATACCAAAACGCAACTTCCACCTAAAAAGGAGTCGTTTATCTGTCTGTAAAATTACATTGCCACATTTCGGATCTGAACACGGCAGCAAATCGGGGATCGACAAGCTGCAATATAATTACGCGACAATCAGATGATTGTTTGGTCTGTGCTGTGTTGTCATGACAATAGGCCGTCATTATACAGCCGCATTCAAATTTAGCAAAGCAGACTGGACTCTATTGAGTTGCGTTGCTATAGCAAACAAACCTCTCATTAGTTCCGTTAATTTCAGGAATTCTATTAAAAATTTGGGATTATTGGGGAATTCAGTGCAAGAATTACGCCAGCCACTACACTAAAAGGGAGTAAACAAGATAAAAAATATTATCAGTCCCGCAAACCATAAACAAGAGTACTTTCCATTGTTACAAATAATAGGAATCACAATATGTACACGCGAAGTTCCAGTCTGATGGTTTCTTAAGTATAGAGAAAAGACGTGTCTAAATTCCCTTAGACAATTTTGAACTCAAAAAACTCATCAACGAAATTTAGACTAATCGCGTAATTAACTTACACGACACAACCTTTATTGGATGCCACTCGAAGAGATAAATTTAAGAAAGTGGCTGGACAGAAGAAGAAAGATAAAAGGCCTGCTGGCAGAAGTACGGCCCACAGACCACATTCCACGAGATGATCGTGTGACCTAACGCACTGTGAAAATGCTTCTAGGATGAGAAGCAACAAGACTGGCAATGCACGTATAACTTCACAATGAGACGCGTTCGCATAATTCTTCTTGCCGTGGAAAAGTAATAAGACATATATTCTGGGTGTGTGTTTATAGCCTGTTTTTAATCCAGCATGAAATGCGCATGCGTCGTGTTATATTGCAATCTGTGGGTTCTCTAGCTGTACAATAATTTTGTTCGTTGCCACCTAAACGGCACGATTTTCGAAAAAAAGGTTATTAAGCATTAAATGTTTGATTGAATTTTATCTACAACTTTTGTCTGAAACGTTTATCATACTAAGATGAAGTTTTTTTTTATCTCAGTATTTAGCCAACTTGATTCACAAAATTTGTTTCACAATAAGTTTTATTTCATGCCTCTACATGTTTCGAGCACATGTGCTCGAAACATGTAGAGGCATGAAATAAAACTTATTGT
>Ga0123354_10013665_pt1 | contig 12611 bp, 4 predicted proteins | sample TergutLab28metaG_2_FD_97872 | JGI IMG/M metagenome (GOLD analysis project Ga0123354, IMG submission 97872) | Labiotermes labralis P4 segment gut microbial communities from Petit-Saut dam, French Guiana - Lab288 P4 | ecosystem: Host-associated > Arthropoda: Insects > Digestive system > Gut ... | reverse complement strand
GCTGACCACGTGACACCCCTCTATCCGCAAAAGTTGGCACTAACTTCGCCGACCGGCGGCGGCCGCTCTGTCGGTATAGTTCGCGTGCGGACTGAGGCCACGGAGTTTAGTTTAGTTTTAGTGACTAAGCAAAACTAGGAAATTCAGTGACCAAAATTCGAAACAGTGTTACCCGCGAGTACGTATTGTACATCCTAGAGTGTACCGCAACAGCACATTCGGTCGTGACACCAAAGTGGCAACCGTCAGTGTCACAAGAGGTCGGCGTGTCACCTGGTATACGGCAATACTGTAATATGCGTCACAGCTGCTGCTCTTTGTAATAACGCAGTTTGCCTCGCTAGTTTACACACTGGCTTGGGACACACCCTGCAACGCACACACGCAATAAAATGACTGTCCAAACACGCCGCGATATTGTGTGTGTGTGTGTGTGTGTGTGCGTGCGTTTGTTTGTTTGTTTGTTTGTTTATTGTATTCCACCCTCTTTATGTACCGTAGTTACCGGTCTGGAGACGAATGTTCTGCACATAACGTCACTTGTACAGACAGTTCTTAAGTTTTCCTGTGCTCTGTTCTGTATCATTTCCTATCGATGAGATAAAGGTTTTGTAACTGAATATTTGTCCCAGATATCTTCTGTAGGACGCGGAAGTACGGCCCTTATTACTGCAATTAAACATGGTTTACTACTATAAAACACACTGGAATTCGAACGGAAGAATCCGACAGCTCCATACGTTGTTCAGTTCCCCAACCATTCCATTCACCCACAGTTCACATATGTACCTACAGTTACTTTAAATTAATTATTAGCAACATTAAAATGACAATCGTAACTAATATTTAGGCTTTACGTTTTTGAAGAATGTACGAATGTCATTCGGAATGTTGTCCTGTTTGTTTGTCACCGATATTTTCTGACCAATCCGCTTCACCTCCTCCCACCGTACAGTTACAAGTGTAAAACATTTCCCCAAGCAAACCTTTGCTGTCTGTAACTTCATTGTAATGTCTTAAATGTGTTCGAAAACCGTGGTGAGCCACATGCAACCCGCGGACAGCGTGATTCCACCAGTGCTGTACGCTCTGTCAACTCGTCCGTACACCAGAAAGACGGGCGGGAAGTGCCTCTTCAAGAATCGTAATATTTTTCGGTTTCTCTGCAATAAACGCAGTGTCCGTTGTGCACTCCTTTCCACATTTTCTTTTCTGTCACTCTCTTTTCGTGCTACCGAAGTTTAACAGTTTCATTTCTTTGTTCATGACAAACGATCTCCATCAGAACATGCAGCTCAAACTTAAGTGGCTGTACGTATTGCCACACCGTGCAACGTTCCACGGCCAGTCGCTGTCTTCATAACCCACAAGCAATGAAATCAATTAAACGCACTGCAACATCAAGATACGCGCATTAGTAACCATTCCATTACAGACAGGCGTCTGGTAAAAACCCAGACAGCAAACCTGTCAGTATCACGGGCCTCGTGGGAAGAACATAGGCTGCAGTCCGATAATGAAGTGACGCGACGTGGCCGAGAAACAGAAAGTTACAACTGGGTTGTCAGAATTCGGTTCACCGCTGCTCAGTTGAACAAGAAACAGTACAGCCTACTGTAACACCGCAAAGTGAGCCCACTGTCCACAGAGCCTATTATGACACCGCAAAGAGTGCCTACTGTCCATACAGCCTACTGTGACAACACAAAGTGAGCCTACTATATAGAGAACCTACTGCAACACCACAAAGTGAGTCTACTGTCCACAGAGCCTATTATGACACCACAAAGAATGCCTACTCTCCACACAGCCTACTGTGACAACACAAAATGAGCCTACTATATAGAGAACCTACTGCAACACCACAAAGTGAGTCTACTGTCCACAGAGCCTATTATGACACCACAAAGAGTGCCTACTGTCCACACAGCCTACTGTGACAACACAAAGTGAGCCTACTATATAGAGAACCTACTGCAACACCACAAAGTGAGTCTACTGTCCACAGAGCCTATTATGACACCACAAAGAGTGCCTACTGTCCACACAGCCTACTGTGACAACACAAATTGAGCCTACTGTCCAGAGAACCTACTGCAACACCACAAAGAGTGCCTACTGTGTGTTGAGTCCACTGCAACATCATACAGTGAACCTTCTACGCACACGATCTGGTCTGTTTTCGCTTTTCGTGTAATCCTAAGAACAGCGACCACTTTGCTTATCAGAACGAACTGGGCGACCTTGTATTGCGGGTCGGCAGGTTCGTTGGTATGGACGAGCTCGATTTGTAACTATCAACACTAGAGATTTCATGCTTTGTAAGCCTGCATTTTGGATGGGAAAGAAGATTCGTGCAGAGCAGACATGTTGGAGCCTCTTAAGAAGTATAAAATTATCTTCCGGTGGACTCTTCTACCCTGAAGAAGGAGGCAGGAAGTTCCTTCGAAGTACGTGTAAATATATACACACTAGAAGGCGGTATATTCGTCGCAGTGGGAAGTTAACAATGTGTGAACTATGTAAATTGTGGGTTGTGTTGTGTGTGTGGTGTTTGGTTGTGCTGCAGCAGCGACCGTCAGAGACTGAACGGGCAGGCTCGGGCTGCGGCCAGTCCAGCTGACACAGATTTTGCATGGAAAGGAGTTCCTATCAGTTTCTTCTTTTATTTTCATAGAAAACGACAATATAACGGAATTACGTAAGTGAAAACTTAACATTCGTAAAAGCTGCAACACGTGGCATAGCAGTGAACAGTATTAAGTACTTTTTACATAAGAATGGAGAATGTTAAAGATCACCCTATAGCTGCCATGCAGGCACAGATGGGGAGAAGAAGTATGGCTTTACTATTTCTTCAACCTCGACGCTAGGTGGGGAGCGGGTGTTTAGAGCCACGCGCCGGCCGCTTTAACCCCGCGAAAGAGACACGGTACCACCTGTACAGGAGACTAGGTGGGCCAAAGGGCCGGTCTGGACAGGTGCGGAAAACCTCGTCCTCACCGGGATTCGATCTCCGGACCGTCCAATCCGTACAGAGTGGCTATAGAGACTGAGCTATCCCGGCTTATTATGAGGACGTTAAACCAAGTAACAATTTCAAGGTAGGCGAAAGCGACTATCTTGTGCGTCGGTGGAGATCTGCAAACTTATACAGATTTTGAGGGTTTCTTTTTTTCCCCTTAAAGATATTCCTAACTAACAGCCCTCCTTTTACACTGGTCACACGTCAGACTTCGTGTGGATTTAGGAAGAGATTTTGAAACACACTGTGGGAGCAGTTCCGTATTCATGCTCGGTTCACTGATCAGGAAATCACGGAGCTATCAGGCGGTTCGTTGCTTACAAAACTGTCTGTCAGTTTATAATACGTAAGAAAAGCCACTCATGTGAGTAGAACAAGCAACGGCTGACACGCAACTCACCATCACCACGTTACATTCAAACTAAATGCTTCGAAATAGCCGAAGTTTTGGATGCAGTCGGCTGTATGTCTACTAATCGTTCTGTTGTGCTGTTTTATTTACCGCCGGTAACAAACTTGCCTGAACTCACGTGACAGTATTACATCCGTCACAGTTGTGTGTATTTGACCTTATGGTTGGGGAAAAGCTTTGTTACAGTCAAAGAAAGAAATGCTTCCCATCAGTCTACATTGTGCACAGTAAGAGAAAGCGGGCTTGGGAGACCACTGTGTGTTTGAGTGAGTGAGTGAGTGAGTGTGTGTGTGTGTGTGTGTCCCAATGCTGACTTTTGACTGGTTTCCACAAAACTAACATAACAACGCAATTACTTCAATTTTTTGCTACCCAAAATAACAACATGATGACAATAAAAAAATCTGCGAAATTTTGGTTGGAAAAGAGAAGAGATTGGCAAAGTCGGGTTACGTAGGTTTGCAGCTACAGACGGGCAGCACTAACACCGATATCAGACGAAGATGTTATCGGCACGTGCAAATGAATTAGAATACAGTCCAAATGAGTGCTTTTGTGGACAAGATGACGAACTTCCCAGATCTATAAAAGCAGACCGTTTTCTTGCTATAAGACAACAGTTCGTGAGGACAGGTCTTGCATAACTGCACAGTTCATGGCCTAGAAGTGATGTGCGATCTTCTGGCATTTTGCGCAGTGTAGAATGGTAGTTTGTTACTGGGACAACCTACCGGCCCATCTTCTAGGGGCCTTGAAGATGGGCCGGTATGTTGTCCCGAAACGTCGGTAACAAACCACATTCTACACTGCGTAAAATGCCAAAAGGGCATATATCTTATTTACACCGCGACGGAAACTTGACATCACCTGAAGTTTCTACGGCGGTATTTTACTCGTCAATCAATCGCTGTGGCCGCGCTGTCTAAGGAGTCGGTCTGCGGCCGCTCTCGTGCTGGGATTGTGGGTTCGAAACCCGCCGGCGGCGAGGACGTCTCTCTCTCTTGTAAGTGTTGTGTGTTATGAGGTAGAGGTCTCTGCGACGGGCCGATCACTTGTCCAGAGGAGTCTTACCGAGAGTGTGAGTGTGTCTGAGTGTGATCGAGGAACCTCACTGGGGGCTCTCGAGCCATCAGGAAACTTGTATTCGTTTATTATTAATAGCGACTTGGTAGACTGACTGGTGATGAGGATAAAACATTGGCAAGAGATATGTCAAAAAGCGAAAGTGCGGTACTGTTAGCTTACTTTTGTCAGCGTACTGTTAGCGTATTCAGAAATATGACGAGCAACCTGCATCAGGAAAGTCACTACATCGGCAAAGGTTCCACACGGACACCTGCAGCTGTAAATTAAGACTGAAAACTTTCCATTGATTGCTATTAACTCAGTTAATTCATTAATCGGGCTGTTGGTAAGTTAATTACGGCTACTTGAGAAGAATGCAAGATACGAAACGAATACTTCATCCAGAACCGTAGTTCTTTCTTTGCAGAACCCAACAGGCTACAGAGCCCAAATCCCCAAAAGCCTAAGAGAAAAAATCCGCGGGCTCGATACTCGTGTTTTATGTGAACGACTGTACCGCCTCTTCTAGGCTTTGGCAGCTGAATGTGACGAAATGTAGCTTCATTTCGATGCGCATTCGCAAAATTGTAAATAGCGAATATTAGGTTCGTCATGTGTGACTCTCCGCCCGCAACTGCAAGGTTATACAAGGAACTGGATATCTAAGAATTTTTTTAAAAATCTGTCAAGAAAATTCAAGTCTCACTAAACTCTGTCAATAATAACGGTACTTTATATGAAGACCGATATATGTCACTTATGAAGTCTACCGCTGGATTCTTCTTACAATGAGAAATGTTTCAGACAAAATTTGCACAGAAAATCAAAGCACACATTTTGTGTTCAGTAACTTTTTCCGAACGTCAAGCAATTTATAAGATAATGTGGAAAAATACGGCGCACCCAAGCAGAACATATATGACAATATAATATTCCGCATACGCTTTGTAAACTGGATAAATAAGGCTATAAACATGCACCCAGAATAATAACATCATCGTTTTTCCATGGAAATAAGGGTTACGCGAACGCGTCTCAATGTTACGTTGTGGTACATTGTTTTCTTGCCCCACAGCACCACAACCTTCACCGCAATTGTGCGTTCAAAATATCTGACATCTTTCTTTGGTACGAACATCATGCAGTGAAGATCTCTTACTTCGTAGCATTTCTGGATATAACTTTATTGTGGCAGTTGCTGACCCGAATAAAGTCTAATATTTTCGGAATCTAAGGCACACAGACAAAGTCCAGTAACTGCAGCAAAAGACAGCCACAGCAGACCAATGCACTGGGTTGGTTCCTGCTGCAGTGACATCTGACACATCTGAATTCTGAGTGATAACCAAACGAACCCAAACATATGTTTTTGCTGTAGAGTTACATAAAACTGTAAGAATTGTCTAAATGCACGTGCCGGACATATTTCTGCCATTCAGTCATTCTCAGAGGTGTTACAATACCCAAAAAATGCAGGTTCGTAGGACAGATTTCGTCTCGGGTGTCAAATCTTTCAGACAATGTACAAACACACCATAAGGTAGACACAAACATTTAAAGCACTTGTGTTTTATACTTCTACCAATGACCACGGTGTTCTACGCCATATTCTAATTCCACATTTTGTACATCATTAGCTAATATGCCGGTCGATAGCTGTCGGATTGAACACTGGCATTTCCGTTCTCAATTAAGTTAGTTCCAAATACTGACAAATGGACGTCATTATTGAGATGCATTAAACCATTAAAGTATAGCTTTTATATACATAAATTAAGCAGAAATGAAATTTCTCGAATGGTTTTATCAGTTGGTTTTGAGTTGTCGTCCATTTATACATGTCATACAAAAAGGGAAGGATTAAAATGTGCAATGTTGTAATTTTGACTGCTGTTTTATATGGGCGTGCAACTTGGTCTCTGACGTTAGCGAAAAATATACAAAGAAGGCCTTCCATGGTAGGTTGATGAAGAGAATATTGGAATACAAGGAGGAAGAAATAATACGAGGCTTGATATAGCTGCATAATGAGCAGCTTCATGATTGGTTCTCTTCGTCATACGAGTATAAAGACGTGCTGCATATTTAGTAGAACATTCTCACCAAATATTATTAGGAAGATCAGAGCAAGGAACATGAGATGGGAGGGACATGTTAGTGTTTTGGTGGAACCACTGCAGAAGAGACCACTGGAAAGACCTACAGATAAATGGCTAGATGTTATTAAAATGGATCTCAGAAATAGGATGGGAGGGAGTGGACTGGATTAATCTGGCTCAGGATAAGACTTACTAATATGATTCATGGACATGGATATGAATCGGGGTCCAATTAAATGGGGATATCTGCTGCTAGCTGAATTTTTTAATGAGGACTGCCCAGACAGATGAATGAATACTTAGCCCAGTCACTATATGTGCCGTTTACTCTATCATTTATAACTGCATATTGCCTACATTACGTTTTTATTTGTTTAGTGTGAATATTACTGACCTAGACAGGTTCAACGATCTGCTTGTGCAATGGAGATCTGAGCTAAGAAACTGACTTACAGACGTCAAGAAGATAAACTTCGGGGTTTAAAGAAATTACGACGTAAACATGCTGCTGAACGTTCATAGAGAGGCGACAATGTTCAGGAGTTTATCTGCTATAATTTATTTTACTTGTGCACGGTGCTGCACTGGACCGCTCGATTGGTCTGTCGTCCCCTCTAAAGGCGAGAGAGTTGCAGTGGCTACCTTTAAAGTTAAACACACATTTCATGGAGCAGGGGTTACCACCCTGACAAACCAAAACTAAGCAGAAGATACAACAAAAGAAGGATGGACACTACTACTACTACTACTACTACTACTATTACTACTACTACTGCTGCTACTTATAATAATAATAATGCCTGAAACCTGGTCAGTCACAAAAGACCGGCTCAGAATGGGCTCCAATGTTTGTCAATGTAATGACGAAGACATTACTATTTCCAGAGTAAGTGCTTAATTGTGCAGTGCTGACACAATGTTCAATTACCTGGTAAGTTATTTCGCAAATTAACAGTTAAGTTAACTGAAACATATGTAATGTATCGGTAAGTGATTCAGATCAGCGGTACGCAAACTTTTAAATCGCGGTTCGCTCAAATACGAGACATAAGGCGAAGTGCCACGAAGGTTTGCAAATGTGATATTAATACATTGCAACGTCGAACTGTGTTCATTTTGTTCATATCTGTATTAACAGCACGATGGATGTGTGACTGTTTAGTAAGTAATACTGATTTTTTTACGTCCCACGTCCGTGCAGGGCAAGCATAATTCAATTTGCATAATATTTATCATCACATACTGTTTATAATTGAATGGTTCACCTATACATTTTGACAGATTCTTCTAAGTTACCCTGAAGATGGTCGCGACGGCGACTGAAACATGTTGGTCATAGACAGTATGTGATAAACACATCATACATACGTGTATATTTGCTCATATTACGTAAAATGAATAATACTGATTTGTTTATATCTATTCTCGCTAGAATTTCAGCGTAGGGCTAGCAAAGTGCTGATCGACCGCCTGTGCCCCCTCGTAAATTGTACGACTTTTTAAAATAATAATTTTAGTGTGAAATGTTAAACTTTAACAGCTACGAACGTAATGCAATTTCAGCCGCAAACTCGTCACATGGACGGTACGTAACTTGGCTAATGTGGGATGTGGGGGCACAATAGACAGGGTTATTAGGAGTCAAGTTAGAAAGAGGGAGGTGATTGGTTGGAACCAGTCGTTAATATACTTGCACCCCTTTCCCCTACTCTTATCCTAATTTTTTTATTTGCCCCTCTTCAACTCAGTAGTAAAAAAAAAAGTCGCTTGCAGAAAACTTTTTTTGGGAGAGGGCGCGTTTGCCCGGCCCCTCTTGCCCCCCCAAGTTACGCCTATGCTCATACATACAGAAAGTGATAGCAGCACATCAAAAGATTTTCTTCAACATTTGGAGGGCCATCGCCTTTTTTATAACTCAATTTTGTGACATTTGTTTGCAGTTAGGCAGCGGATGTCAGCTGTCCAGTCAGTTCTTGCAAAGAGGAAGAATAAGACTTTGTAGATTTACATCTCCAATCATGACCTCTCTTTATTTTTGAAAATCTTCATCGCCGAAAACGCTTGTTCGCAGATGCGCCTAGTCGCAAACTGACAATCTACAGCGCGAAATTTCCCAAGTTACAAAAACTTGCTGAAGGCAAGATGCGACAAAATTAGTCGTTTGTATCCCCATTGGTACCGTAAAAACTTGATCAAACTTGCTTGTGAGTAAGAGATTGAATTTTACGTCCATAATATGTTTGAATTTTAGAATCTATTACCGTGATCTTGCCCTCCGGTAAGAGGGACGGATTCGTAAGAAGTTCATTTCTGCTTTCCTGCGAATTTGCAGAAATGAGAACCAAAGACTTCCGCACATTAATTACCTTTTACTATATATTTATCATGACGACATTTGTAAGGTCTCTCGGCACTTTGAACTGACAACAGCACTGTCTCTCTTCTGCGCCATGTCACCAAACTACACTTTTTTTTTAAACGACACTGTCTTATTCAGATGGCGTGCAAAACACCCCACATTTCCTTTGCTGTTCTAAATGAGAAGCAGTGAGATACCTAGCTTATATCTACTGAAAATGCTGGACCTATCAGCCACTCGTTATATCTCTAATTTCTTCTCCACACACTTCACTCTTTTCTTATAACATAACAACTGCAATATGGGGCACTTGAAGAACCACCAGCAATGTGCCACTTTTTGTCGGAAAAACCGAACCACTTTGGCATGCGGAATACCGTCGCTCTTCGCTCCTACCAGCATTTCGAGGGAAAGTGCCGGCGATGAAGTCGTTCTTACCCAATGTTATCGGCACATTTAACAACAGTGACCAAGCAGTCATACGACACATCGTCGTGACAGTAATGGCCAATTCAAAAAGTGTTCAAGTGAAGCCGCACACCATCATGGCCGCAGCGACTTCAGAGCACATCTTGTCAAGCTCAGTGCAATAAAGCTTCTTTATTTGAACGCAAGATTTCAATTAAAACAGAAGCGTATATTTGGTTATTCTACGGAGTGATTTGGGATTAAGAGGCTCGTCAAATACGTGGAAGTTCTGCTTCTTGCCGTGATGAAGTTTCAAAGCGGCGCAACTGTCGCAAATTACGTAGGTTCAGCCACTGCAACTGAACAGTCTCAGCACTCCAAAGCAAGTTTTGTAATTTGTTTAATGACGTCGTTCGCAGTTTATTCCACTAGCCGCACCGTGGTTTATCTTGAAATCCAGACACTCCCTCTGTCTACTGGCTTCTAGATTGTCGAATCTTCAGTCGTGAAGCGACAATTTCAAGATTGCGTTTTATTACGTCATCACCAACGGAAAATATCTTCCTTCTTCGTGCAAGCACGAAGAGCAATTTCACACACACACACACACACACACACACACACACACACACACACACACACACACACACACACACACAAACACACACACACACAAACACACACACACACACACATATGTGAAGCAGCAGTTCTTCAAGAGTTTTCTGGTTTTTAGGCCGTTAGCAAAACTGCGAAAAGCGAATATGAGCTTCGTCTTCTGTCTGTCCGTCCACCGTCCGTCCGTCCGAATAGAAAAACTCGGCTCCCACTGTGCGGTATTCATGAAATTTCCTGTTTGAAAACTTTAAAAAAAAAATCTATCGAGAAAATTTAAATTTGATTAAGACCTGCGGAGAATAACGACACTTCGCATGAAGACTTGTGTGCGTTATGATGGCATCTCGCTGAATTCCTCTGAGAATGAGAATTATTTCAGACAGATTTCGCAGAGAAAATCAAAATACATTTTATGTTCAAAAGGGGTTTTCCGAAAATCGTGCCGTTTGTGAGATAATGTGGGAAAATACTGTAGAGCCGGACAGTCCACAGATAACAATGTAATACGGCGCATGCGCTTTGCATGCTGCATAAAGAAGGCTGCAGGCACAAAATCAGAATAAGTAATGCTTATTGCTTTTTCAATGCAAAAATGGTTAGGCAAACGCGCCTCAATATTACGTTTATACGCACATTTCCTGTCTTGTTAACTCATTGCCTGCATATCGCACTGTCAATCATTTGCCCTTCGGTCCGATCTTTATATTTTGCATTGAAAAGTCCTCAGGTCACATTCCTTTTAAGCCGTTAATTGCGCTACAGAACTCCAGGTACGTACATCGGTTCTTCGTACAGTACCAAAGGATCAGGAAGGTCTTCTTCCTCTCGTTATTAATCTAGCAGTTTGAAAAACAGATTCCTTTACAGCTATTTGCTAAACCCCATCTTGCAGGGCGTACAAATGCTAATTCCAGAACTTTATTGAAGAAGTTGATTCACTTAAACTGACGCCAAAATGTATATATATAAATTTACACAAAATACATGCACCAGTTGTAAAAAACCGATATTTAAATGCACATGAATACAACACTCAGATTTCCCCTGTGAACAACAGAGCACTTGGAAGGAAGCTGATTTGACAACGAAGACACTAGTTCTAGTCCCGCCTTGTACGATTTCGGAGATTGACAACATAGTGTGCTGATTGACAACAGGATTTTATGACGAAATTCTTCGTCGCTTCTGGCTTAGTCGGCTTCTATATTAGTTTGCAGTTAATCTGTTTACGTAAAACAAAGACACTAACAAACAGCGTAACTAAATAAATAAATAACCTCCATAGAGCGGAGTCCTTCTTTAGGAGCCAACAGGTTCTCAGACAAGAAATTTCCCGCATTTTACAGAAGCCAAAAGTTCACGCTCGCATTCACAACAGCCCGCCACATGACCCTCTCCTGAGCCAGATCAATCCAGTCTATGCTCCCCATCCCACTTCTTGAAGACCCATTTTAATACTGTCCTCCCACATACGCATGGGTTTCCAAGTGGTCTCCGTTCCTCTATTCACCTCTCCTGTCTCCCATACGTGCCACATGCCCCGCCCATCCTATTCTACTTTATTTGATCACCCGAATAACATTTGGTGAGGGGTACAGATCATGAAGACCCTCGCTGTGTCTTCTCCACTCTCCTGTTTATCGTCCCTCCTAAGATCATATCCCCTCAGCATCCTATTGCTGAACACCCTCAACCTGTGTTCCCTCTTCAATTTTAAGAGACCAAGTTTCACACCCACACAAAACAATGGACAAAATTATAGTTCTGTATATCTTAATCTTCATCTTTTGGGTAGCAAACTGGACGACAAAAGATTCTGCACCGAGTGATAGCAAGCATTCCGTGACTTCAATCTGATTCGTTTGGGTTGTTCCCAAATATCTGAATTATTCCACCCTTGCAGAGGATCTGTCACCTGTCGTCAAGCTGTTCTCCAGACATGACCATGTACTTAGAGTTATCAGCATTTACTTGTAGACCAAACCACCTACTAGCGAATACTATAGCTTTTGTTTCCCTTTGCAGCAAGCATGCGAGCACCCAATTTATTAACATCATCAGCATAAAACAAAAGCCGATGTGTACCGTTTAATGTCAATCCGTTCTGATTTGCCTGAACCCAACTAATGGCATATTCTAAAACAAAGTTTAAAGCAATGGTGTGAAGCACCTCCTTGTTTCAAACAATTCTTAATGTCAGAAAATGTCTGCTATAGTTTTCATTTATACACATTTTCATTAGTTGTACTAGTTGCACAGGGATACCAAACTGAACGAGATTATTATTATTACTCATTTAAAAACTTTTGTAAGCACAGATGTAGCTATACTTAGTCAAAGAATTAGATACTGAATCATATTTTAAGGCAGAAGAAGGTTTCACAGACTCACGATTTCATTGTGTAGCTAACAGAGTTTTAGATCAAGTTGTCGGTCTGTTGTTGTCTGTGTGTAGCGATTCAGGTATATGGAAAAGGCAAACTATCACACTGTCTGTTTATATTATTATTTTCATACTGTAAAATATGCAAACTGACCATTTAAGTTTTCTGTCATTAGTGTGTGTGTGTGGTGTGTGTGTGGGTGTGTGGTGTGTGTGTGTATTGTGTGTGTGTGGGGGGGTGT
>Ga0123354_10013662_pt1 | contig 12612 bp, 4 predicted proteins | sample TergutLab28metaG_2_FD_97872 | JGI IMG/M metagenome (GOLD analysis project Ga0123354, IMG submission 97872) | Labiotermes labralis P4 segment gut microbial communities from Petit-Saut dam, French Guiana - Lab288 P4 | ecosystem: Host-associated > Arthropoda: Insects > Digestive system > Gut ... | reverse complement strand
TCATCGACTCAACTTCTTGCTGCAAAAACCTGTCCGATTCGATGCGTTTCAATACATCTTCCTTACTGCCGGCATTTTTTAAGGCGCGAGGATGCCTTTGTTCAAAACTTTGAGGCAAAGGTACCTGAGCATGTAAACATGTAATAAAGGATATTAGGAATGCTAAGAGTAAATATTTGATTGTGTTCATGGTGATATGTTATTAATAACTACGGAGGCTTTTTAAACCTCCGTAGCTACTTATTTATTTATAATTTTACCAACCCGGATTTTGGAGTAATGCGGGGTTCAATCGCATTTGAAGTAAAGAAACATAAGACAGATAATCGCGTTGTACATAAAAATAGTCTACCGGATTATTGGCTTTGGCACGTCCATAGTCCAAATCACCTGAACCGGTTCCTTCGTTTATACCCCACGTTAATGGACGTTCGACAGGATCGTAAGTAGGTTTTCCCCAGTATGACTGGTTATTGCCCAATCCGGTCTCGAATGCTGAATTTAACACAAAACGTCCGAGTTTTTGACCGCGAAAGTAGATGTGTGCTACTCCCCAACGCTTCAAGTCGTCCAAACGAAGACCTTCATTAAATAGTTCTGCCGCTCTTTCGCGACGTATTTCGTCGAGCATATTCATCTTCTTAATAACGGTTTTACCTTGAGCATGGTCAAACCAACCTGCATCATACATGTTTGCTATCAATGCATTTGTAAGTGGTGCTACATGAGCGCGGGCACGATTTTTATTGATAGAAAAATTTAAATCTGCATCGGATATAGTACCGCCACTCAACTCAACTGTAGCTTCTGCATATATACAATGTACTTCAGCAAGGCGAATAAGTGGCCAATCGGGCGATTCTCTCCTTTCAGGTCTGGTTCCTTCGGGATTGAATTTTCGAAGGCTCCAACCATTATGAGTGCTGTTAGGTCCAATAACCGGAGTTTCTATCATTGTAGGTCCCCATGGATCATTTGGGTTAATCGCTTCGCCTTTGTAAGGATCCCGACTTGGATATACCGGAGTTCCGTATGGATTTATACCATCGGGAGGAGGTACATATTCTCCACGATTACCAAAACCTATACGATCAGGCATCCAAATGGAACTAATATAGCGATAGTCACGATTACGATATTCACTCCAGAAATTGGTATTACTTGTTGGGGCAGCATCATATCCAAAACCGAGAAATTGTGGATTTAGCTGGCGTGTTACTCCATCGGTACTAATGAAAATCGGCAAACCGTTCAGACACAGAAATGAATAGCCAAATTGAGCGCTTATACTACCAACCTGACGCGAACAGGCCACGTGACCGAGATTGTGATTCGGAGTATTTATTTCATGGTCGTATTTCCTGTGAAAAATATATTCTTTGTTAGTAGCCTTTCCTTTTTTGTATGGATTACACAGATTGCCGCCTTTGTCGTCAAGAGCAAAGAGATAGTAATAGCTCAAAGAGTCTGCCTCATGCCAAATTTGAAAAGTTCCTGTTTCGGCTTCTAAAATAACGTTACGTGACATTTGTTTGGCTTCCTCCAGCATTTCGGTGTATGAAGGATAATTTGCAGGTTTTGCTTTTCCTGCTCCAACAGTTACACCGTCGCCATCTAAGTCATAACCTATGTTGGGAACGTATTTTTCCCATGTTCCCTCGTAAAGTAAAACCCTTGCAAAAAACGCCTGAGCAGCTTCTTTACACACTTTTCCTTTATCTGCTGAAGCAATATCTCTTTCTCTGGGAAGTTTTTCTACTGCTATACGCAAATCCCTAAACATCAGATCTGCAATTTCATAACGACTGTTGCGTGGTCCATAGACGATTGGGTCATCTAAATCCACCACATGGTCAACGAGAGGTACACCGCCATATTGTGTCAGCAGGTCATAATAACTCCATGCACGAAAGAAATGAGCTGTACCTACTGCTCCTGCAATTTCAGACGGATCTCCTGAATATTCTTCTGCTTTTTGTATAACTACACAGCATCTGCGTATTTGTGTGTATGACCAAGCGCCACCTTCTTGGGCTGAGCCTCCGCCTCTTGGGCCTACACCGGATAAATCCGTACTGCCATCAAAACTATCCCACCCGCGAGGTAGTACATCATATAAAGCATTTGCAGCCTGGACAAAATGAGCAGGGGTTTTGAAGAAAATAGCATCAGTTCCCGATGATAGCGGTTCTTTTTCAAGAAAATCACTACATGAGGTAAACATGATTGCCAATAATACTACAATTAATGATATATTATTAAATATTTTCATGATTAATTTTTTTAGATGTTAATAATTAAAATGTTATCTCTAAGCCTACTGAAATAAGACGACTGAACGGATAAACAGATCTTGTGTTTTCACCATGTTCAGGGTCATAACCATCATTTATTGTTGTCCATTCCCATAGGTCATCTCCTGAAAAATATGCCCTTGCTTTACTGATACCTACTTTCTTAGTTAACAAGTTCGGGAGAGTATAACCAACAACTAATGATTTCAACCTGATATAGGATGAATTTTGCACGCTAATGTCCTTGTTGTTATAATTATATCCTACGAAAGTCGCATTACGGGAAGCCACAGTATGATAAGTATCGGTATGTATTCCCTTATGAGCTACATTTGCATCAAACGGACTTGGAATAACTGCATCCGACCACAAATCATTTATGAATGTTGCATTTTGCAAAGAATAATTTATTCCACCCGGTACCCACATACTGCCTGAACGTAAAACATTTTGTTTTCCTACTCCTTGGAAAAAAGCGCTTAAATCAATCCCTTTCCAATCAAATCCGGTTCTGATGCCGAATGTCATACGTGGAGCTGCATCACCTGCGTAAACAAGGTCTTCTATGGTAATTGCACCATCTCCATTTGTATCGGATAATATTCTTGCGCCCGGACGTAATCTACCTGTACCTGTTGTTGCCGGTGTTGGTATTTCGCTGATGGTTCCCGGTTTGCGCCCACTATGGTCTTCATTCCAATAGTATTTTTCATACCATGCATCGACTTCTTCCTGTGTCTGGAAAATACCTTCTGTTTTATAAACATATATTGCTCTTTTCGGCATACCTATCAAACGATTGCTGTTAATACCGGCTGAAGGTACATTTTCATTATTTTCCAAATGAAGAACTTTCGATGATGCGTCTGCAATGAAACCTCCAATGCGGTAGTTAACATTGCCTGCCTTAGCTTTCCAGTTAAGCGCAAATTCCCAACCCTTTGTTTCGAACTTGCCATTGTTTGATCTCGGAGCAGAAGCACCTAAACCAGATGGATAAGTTACAGAGATAAACATCCCTTCATTGTGGTTGATAAAATAATCAAAAGATCCGGAAAGTTTATTTCTAAGAAGAGAAAAATCTACACCCATATTCTTTTTTGTAATGGTTTCCCATGTACGTGTGGACGATGTCATCGTATTTCCCAAACGAAGAGAAGGTTGTGATGCCAATGATGTTCCGAAAAAATAAGATCCGGTTGCTATTGTTTCAAAACGTTCATAATTATCAATACCGTCTACACTTCCGGTCAAACCATAACTATATTTGAGTTTGAATAAATTAAGCCATTCAAGTGATTGGAGAAAAGATTCACGTGCAATATCCCATCCACCCGACAGTGAAAAGAAGTTTTTCCATCGTTGGTTTTCATGAAGTCTTGAAGAACCGTCGCGACGTCCAAGAAATTCCAACAGATATTTATCGTTGAATGCATAATTCATACGGGTAACGTATGACAAGAATGCCCAAGAATTTTGTCCACCCTCTGCTGAATTATTTGTAGAGCTTACAAAAACATCCAAGTCGAACAAATCAGACCCTTCATAGATAGGACCGGCCTGTCGTCTTGCCAAAACATTTTTGTAATTTTGTTCTTCGCCGGTCATACCTATCATACCTGAAACTCTGTGTACGCGGTTAAAAATGTTTTGATAATTGAGAAATCCTCCAAGTGTCCATGATTCTGTATTTCGCAATCTCTCCGTAAAAGTGCCTGTCGGCTGGATTTGATTTTGGTAAACTTCTTCCCAGTCATAGAATCTTACAGTTCTTCGTAATTCAGTATTGTTTGTTTGCGCAGATCTGAAAGCGCCCGTTGCTGATGCAGAAAGTCCCTTTAAAAACCGCGAGAGATCAAGGTCAGCTTTTATGTTCATACGGATATTAGTCAATTGTTCATTATTAAATCCTTGTCCGTATTCATCAGAAGCTAATACAATCGGATTTCGTTGACCGCTAAATGAATCATAGGCACGACCTTCAGGAGTAAAAAATGGCCAAAGCCATGGATCTTGCCAGGCATTACCTCCTGTATTAGAATCTCCAAGATTAAAAGCCGGAGTTCTGACTAAACGTCTTTCAAACGACATGCCGGTTTCAAATTTCAACATATTGTTAGCTTTATAATCCATATTCAGACGTCCGGTGTATCTTTTTTCGCCGTCAGTTGCCACTTTCAATTGAGATTGATTTTTGGCAAATCCGATAGACGCCATATAACCAAACCTGTCGTCGCCACCGGAAACGTTTAATGAGTGTCTCTGCCAAGTTGCCTGTCCGAATAGTTCATCAAAAACATAATTACCCGGAACGTAGCGAATGGTTCTTGTTGCTGAATTTCTTAGCGTCATGGTGTCTCCTCTGCGAAGCGCTTCCCATAATGCTTTTCTTTCTATAAAATCACCGGTTTCTACATTCGTTCCGGCTAAAACCGATCCGAATATCCACCAGTTTTCAGAGAAGTTGTTCCAAAGAAAAGTAGGATCGGTAACACCCGGGTGGTTGGCACGCGTATCTTGATATTGAGCCTCATACCACCAATCCAACCATTCTTCATTAGTTGTTAACCGTGCCTTGATACCGTCGATTGTCGTGCTGAACAACCCGCTATAACTAATTTTAGCTTCTCCTTTTTTCCCTCTTTTGGTAGTAACCAAAATAACGCCCGAAGCCGAACGAGCTCCGTATATTGCAGCAGAAGCATCTTTCAATGTAGTAACACTTTCTATGTCGCTGGGATCCATTGAACTAAATTCACTTAACGAACTTGCAACACCATCTATTAACACGAGTGGTGTTGAATTGTGGTTAATTGAAATGTCGCCGCGAATTTGCATACTCAGATTTTCGCTACCCGGCCGGGTAGAGGTACGAGTTACAACCAACCCGGGAACAGTTCCTTGCAAGGCAGCGACCGCATTGCCAAGCCCTCTGTCCTTAAAAGCTTCGTCGCCGCTGATCTGAACGATAGCGCCCGTTAAAGAGGCTTTCTTTTGTGTGCCATAACCTACTACTATTACTTCATCCAAAGATTTTGTATCTTCTTCCAAAATAATATTAAATGATGATTGTCCTCTGATAGGAATTTCTTTGGTTAGATATCCTATATACGACACAACCAAAGTTCCGGTTGTTGCATCCAAACTAAAATCACCGTTTACGTCGCTAATAGTTCCGATACCGGTGCCTTTTATGGATGCGCTGGCTCCAATTAACGGTTCACCTCCCGTATCAACGATTTTACCTGTGATTTTGTTTTGAGCTGAGACAGTTATTGATAATGATATCAATAACAAACACGTAATAAAAATTTTTAATTGATTCATAAAGAAACGATTTAAGATAAAAAATTAACATTATTTCTCACTATTAAAATTCATTTTTCTTTTATATTTCATCAATGCTTCAATGTAATAGTAATCGGAATAAATTATTGAAGCACCGATTTCGGATTTATTTGGCCAATGACCAACCGAATATGATAGAAATGAGGGTTTTGCTTCCCCACTGCGGTAGGGCGCATTGGATAACTCTTTCAGCATAGCGGTTGCGGCTGAATGATAGATTTCCGATTTACAGCAATCATCGACCAATTCCGAAAGGTCGAGCAGGGCAGAAGCTACAATCGCAGCTGCTGATGCGTCTTTTGGTTCGTCAGGAATGTTGGGAGCATCGAAATCCCAATAAGGAACCCACTCGTTTTCAGGCAAAAGTGATAAATAAAGGTCTGCAATTTTTTCTGCAAAACGCAGGAATTTTATATCCTTTGTTTCGCGATAGACAATTGTATAACCATAAATTCCCCAGGCTTGCCCTCTTGCCCAAACAGAACTGTCGGCATATCCCTGATGGGTTACGCCTTTTATGAAATTTCCATTTATTGTGTCATATACTGCTACATGATAACATCCGCCATCGTCGCGAAAATTGTATTCCATTGAAATTTCCGCATGTCGAACAGCAATATCGTATAGTTTTTTATTTCCTCCGTTTTTATAAGCCCAAAAAAACATCTCCAGATTCATGAGATTATCTATTATGGTATTGTGAGGCCAATTATTATTTTGGACTTCACGCGGCCATGAAAGAATTGTTCCAACTAAAGGATTGAACAGGGTTGCCAATGTATCGGCTGCATTCATTACGGTTTGTTTGAAAGATTCATTACCTGTTAAACGGTATGCATTGCCGTAACTGCAAAAAATCTGAAATCCCAAATCGTGGTCATAAGCAGGAAGAAGTGTCAACGGTTTTAATAAACCGGTATAATGGAGCGCTTGATTTTTCATGAATTCATTTTCGGTATTCTCATAATTATACCATAGAATACCGGGCCAAAAACCGACTGTCCATTCACTTATAGAAATAGGAACAAGTTTCCAATTATTCAAACTATCCATGATATTTCGAGGCATCATGTTCGAATCCCCAATTTCCGACAATGTTCTTTTGATTTGTGTATCACAGTATTTTAATGCTTCATCTACATCAAATAAAGTGTTATCCTTTTTTGTTGTGCAAGAAAGAATAGTCATCAGTATGAGTAAACTTAGAACCAATTTCTTCATGTTTGAATGAGAATATTTTTTTTTCAATTGATCCATTGCTCGAAATGATTTAAGATTAAAAAATATTAGCTTGATTAACAACAAAATTAAGTTGTTAAAAATGTCTAACAAAAATATTTGCCTACTAAATAGTCCAATTTTATTTTTTTTGGATATATTTGAAAATTTGTTACAGTCTTAAAATATTTTAAGACTAAGGTATCTTTGGCATTATCATGATAATAAATAAAAATATTGAAGATAAGATATTTTTAAAAAAATTTACAATTTAGGGCAAATATAAAAGTGATTTTATAGTTGTATTAAAAAATTTTCCTTAATTTTGTCAAAAAATATTAATAAGGGATAATGATAATTTTTTCAAATAGCAAAAAATTAAAGGTTAACCTTTCATTTTGTCAGGTTATCCTTATTATAATAATATTTTTCTGCGATATCCCTGTTTCAGCATCTCCATTCCGTTTCACAAGTATAACCACAGATAACGGGCTGACTAATAATACTATTAATGTTATTTACAAGGATTCGATGGGTTTTATTTGGTTGGGCACACAAAACGGATTGAACCGGTTCGACGGAATAAATATCGAAAGTTATCAGGATTTCAATAATGAAACAATTTTTGCAATTTGCGAAACAGATTCGGAAAATCTGTGGGTTGGAACTAACTTCGGACTTAAATTGCTGAACCGGAAAACCGGACATACTCAAAGCATAGATTTGAAAGAATCTGCTATTATCCGTTATTTCCTGTTTTTTAACAATACACTTTATATTTGTTCCGATAAAGGTTTGTTTATTCGTAAAGGAAATGAAATTAAAAAATCTGAAATTGAGATAAAACAACTGACAGGTATTGCGATCGACAATAACGGCAACTATTGGATGAGCAGTTCGGATGGTCTGATTTTTCACAATCCTGCGAACTTGGAAACTGAAAAATTTCTGTATTCGGAAACTACTCATGTTCACAATAAATTCAACTGTCTAAGTATTATTAATTCCGATATTATCATAGGTTCGGAGAATGCGGGACTTCTTGTTTTCGACGGAAAAACAAAATCAATAAACCGTTTTATGGATATCGGCAACGAATGTGTGATGAATTTAAACCATGATGAAAACTATTTATATGCAGGAACCAATGGTAGCGGGATGAAAATTATTTCTCTGAATGATAAAACGATAACTACTCTTGATCATGATGTGGACGATCCTTACAGCGTCAGTTCGAATGCAGTTTATTCTTTCTTGCTTGATAATGGAATGTATTGGATTGGAACTTATCTATCCGGTTTGAATTATATTTCAAACTCAACCGACTTTTTCAAAATTTATTCTTCACCCGGAAAATTGAATACACAGGATTTAAATGTCAGATCGTTTTGGATTGGTGAAACACAGAGCGAAAACAAATGTAATCTTATCGGTACGAGAAACGGTTTTTATTATATTTCCGAAACGGTTTTCAGAAAATTTTCGACGGGAAATACTTCCACACTTAAATCCAATATAATTTTAAATATTTTTCCTTGGAAACGCTTATTCCTTATCGGCACTTATAATAGTGGATTATATGTGTTTAATCCGCAAACTATGTCATTGTCGGAATTCAGTAATGATCAACTATTTAAAAATAATTCTTTTTATGATTTTACTACTGATAATGAGGGATGTATATGGTTTGCTACTTTAAGCGGCGTAATTAGTTATAATGTTACTTCCGGCATTATCAATAACTTTACCATAGATAATTCGGATTTACCGGACAACTTTGTTTTCAGCATTTTGCATGATTCTAAAAATCGTATCTGGATTGGAACTTCAGAGGGATTGTGTGTTTATAATCCTGAAACAAAACTTATAAGTAATAACTTTTTACCCCATCATCCGAAAATTGATTTCAAAATGATTAGGCATATTTCGGAAGACAGTTCCGGAAATATCTGGATATGCAGTGAAAAAAACGGTTTGCTTCAGATAAAAAATGATTTATCTTTTTATAATCATTATACCGACAAAAACCTGTTGCCGGATATTTATGCTATAAATACAATCGAAGATTTATACGGATATATTTGGATTACTACATCGAAAGGTGTTGTCAGGTTAGATAAAAAAACCGGCGACTATGTCATGTTTTCGATGAATGATGGGATTCCTGCGCCAATGTTTAATCCTGTAGTTCAAATTGATGATAATGGAACAATATGGTGGGCTAATGAAAAAGGATTACTTTATGTTCTTCCTTCCGGTGAATTGGAAAATACGAATAATACACCGCTTGTCATTTCCGGAATTTATATTGGCGGAAAACGTATTGAACCTAACAGTAATTCTTTAAAAGAAAATCCCGAATTTGCGCGTAAAATTATTATTTCCCCAAAAGACGACACTTTTAGCATTCGATTCACAGATTTGGAATATAGCTATTATAAATCCGGAATATATGAATATAAATTATCAGGTATAGATGAGAATTGGAATCTTCTGATTGGGCAAAATCATATTGTCTATTCGGGCTTGCATCCGGGTAATTATGAACTTCAAATACGTAAAGCAGGTAGTTTAAATCCCGTGAAATCAATTATAATCATCAAAAGTAGATCTTATTCCTTGTATTTATGGTTCGGAATGACTATTGTAATAATTCTAATTGGAATTTATCTATATCGTATTCAATTCATTAAATTTAAAAATCAGGAAAATGCAGTTGCCGGAAATTTGAAAAAACGAACTAAAGAATCAAAATATCAAAGTTCACGTTTGGAAGAAAATAAGGCAATCTCTATTCAAAACACTTTGCTTGAATATATGGAAAAAGGCCAACCATATCTCAGCTCCAAATTGAAGTTAGCCGATGTTTCAACCGCAATTAAATATCCTCAAGCGGAAATATCACAGGTTTTAAACCTGAAATTAGAAACTAACTTCGCCGATTTTATAAATAACTACAGAGTAAAGCATTTCATAAAAAAGGCAAGAAAAGGTGCGCTACAGCATTATACATTAGCTGCATTATCCGAAGAATGCGGATTCAACTCCCGAAGTTCTTTCTTTCACGTTTTCAAGAAAATTACGGGACAAACTCCTGCCGAATTTCTAAAAGAGGCGGGGATTCTTATGGAAGAGGAGGAATGATAATTCCTTTCAATAAACCACACTCATCTCAAACCCATACTCATACGAATCATTCTTCAACAGGTATTGAGGATGTGGCATTGCGCCCCAACTGTCATCGCCGCCAACTCCTCTCTGCAACAAATCGACATTCAGGTAAACTTCTTTGCGTGGAGTTATGTCGCTTGGGTGGGAGTTTTTCTTGGTCGTGCCGAAATCCAAATCACTTGAAGGATTGTGCGCCGCTTTCACGCTTAAAGGTTGTAATCCTTTTATTTTCAATCCGAAGCCATCTTTATTTGTTAGAGTTAACCAACGAACATCTGTTTTGTTTCCGTTTTCCTGAGGTCTGAAATAATCGAATTGCTGTTCTTTGACAGAGCTGTCGTAAATACCTATAAAAGACGAAGTATTCCGGTCGGAATAATTTTCCCAAGGTCCCCTGCCGTAATATGTAAATGTGTCGAACTCGGAAGGCAAACGCATTTGCATGCCAAAACGGGGTATTTCCGGTAAGCCTTGCCGTCCGGCTTTCCATGAGACCTGCACTTTTATCTTACCCGTATTCGATATTGTATAAACAACCGAATATGGGCTTGAAACATCGTTTAACTCGTAATCGACATGAATAATAAATACGTTCTCCGACTTACCTACCTGAAAATTTTTCAAAATTTTATTTTTCCCGGCCATTCTCCATATATTACTTTTCTCAGGCATTCCATCGCCGTAGTCATTATCTGTCGGAGCGCGCCAGAAATCGGGTTGCGGTCCTTCCGATAATAATCGTTGATTGCGGAAGGAATATTCGGTTAATGTTCCTGAGCGCTTACTGAATCCAATTGTGATTTCTCCGGCTTTCAACTGAATCGAATTATCGTTTTCCCTTAAAACCTCAATGGTTCCATTCTCTTTTGCAAGATTAAACGGAAAATAGGCATTAACCGGAAAGGCAAATTCTTCCCTTGCTATTTCATATTCTGCGGGAATCATTTCAGTAGCATTTTTTGTATATGCAAAAACATTCAGGAAATATTCAACTCCTTGTTCTTCGGGCATGTCCGGCAAATCAATTGTAATGTCCTTTTTAGTTCCTGCCGGTTGAACTACTGAAAAATCTCCGGTTGCGATTGAATTACCATTCTTAAATATTTCCCATTTGAAATCATAATTTTTCAAATCGGTATAATTAAAGCGATTTTCAATTGTAATAATTCCTTTTGATAAATCTTTTGCGTGGAAAAGAATATCCTGATATACTTTTTTCACTTCCTTCATTCCCGGATGTGGTGAACGGTCGGCTCCAACCAAACCGTCGGCGCAGAAGTTTCCGTCATGAGTATATTGATATCCGCCTATATCGCCTCCATAAGCCCAATAATCGCGACCGCTATCATCTTTTGCTCTAATTACGTGATTCAGCCATTCCCAGATAAATCCTCCCTGCATGTGGGGAGAGGTAGCAATTATGTCGAAATATTCCTGAAAATTTCCGGTACTATTACCCATAGCATGAGCGTATTCGCACAATATGTATGGACGGGTAACATCAGTTCGGGCAGCATATCTTTTCATCCCTTCCATACTGGAATACATTGGGCAAACAATATCGGTATTTCTGCTTTCGCCTGCCCGTTCGTATTGAACCGGACGGGTATTATCGCGAGCTTTTATCCAATCATACATTGTGAAAAAGGCTTTTCCGTTGCCCGATTCATTTCCCATCGACCAAATTATTACTGAAGGAAGATTTTTCTCGCGTTCAACCAAACGGATAGCGCGATCTAAGTGCGCATCTTGCCATTCGGGGAAATTTGCCACATTATCGGGACCGTATCCTAAACCATGCGATTCGAGATTGGCTTCATTCACTAAGTACAAACCATATTCGTCGCATAGTTTGTACCATAATGTCGATTGAGGATAATGACTTGTGCGCACAGCATTGAAATTATGTTGTTTCATTAGCGCAATGTCTTTTCTCATAATATCTTCCGACATAACATGTCCGTTGTCGGGATGATGTTCGTGCAAATTAACTCCTCTGACAAGAATAGGCTTTCCATTGACCAAAAGTTGAGCGTTCTTTATTTCCACTTTACGGAAGCCTGTTTTGCAGGAAGTTGCTTCAAGTGTTTTTCCTTTGCTGTCTTTTAATGTCAATACTAATGTATATAAATATGGAGTTTCATTACTCCATAAATTAGGGGCATTTACTTTGGATGAAAACGAAATCATCGCTTCCTGTTCGGGTTTTATTGTTTGTGTCTTGGAAGATTTTATTATCTGCTTACCTGAAGCATCTAATAATTGAATCTCCATTTGAATTTTTTCTGGGCTTTTCATGAAATTTTTCACACTAACTTCTAAAGAAAATAATCCGTTTTTGTAGGAAGAATCCAAGTCACTTTTAGCGAGGAAATCGCGCATCCGGATTTGGTCGGTGCTATATGAAAATATACTCCTGTCGAAACCCGATAAGCGCCAAAAATCCTGATCTTCTAAATATGAGCCGTCGCTCCAGCGATAACCTTCGATAGCGATTTTATTATTCCCCTGCTTAATATATTGAGTAATATCAAATTCAGTCGGGCTTTTAGTTACCTCGCTATAGCCGACGAACTGTCCG
>Ga0123354_10013661_pt1 | contig 12613 bp, 8 predicted proteins | sample TergutLab28metaG_2_FD_97872 | JGI IMG/M metagenome (GOLD analysis project Ga0123354, IMG submission 97872) | Labiotermes labralis P4 segment gut microbial communities from Petit-Saut dam, French Guiana - Lab288 P4 | ecosystem: Host-associated > Arthropoda: Insects > Digestive system > Gut ... | reverse complement strand
ATCAACATCTGGATTTACACCCGTCCTCCCCCCTATACCGTTACGTTCTACCCGATAAAAAACCCCCCCCCCACCCCCCCCTTCTGTTAACTGCGAAGTTTAATCCGGTAAAGCTGACCGTTGAATTAGTGCCAACCTGCAAAATCGAAAATCAGAGAAACACCACAAACTGCAGTGCTGTTTGGGTGTCAGTGCAACTGCTGCCGTTTAATAGACAAGACAGGCTACAGACTAGATAATCCGGTGTTCAGATCCCGGCAGGGGCACGAGCCTATGAGGTGTGATTAGTTCATGCAGAGTTGGGAAGGAGTGAGGAAGGAAGTGGTCATCTGGGTTTCTTATCTTCAAGCCAATATTTGGCAAGAGTAAGAGCAGGGGTGCATAAATTTTGTATGCTGGCGCCTAATATTTGTGGGGCCTCAATATGTAAATTCCTTCATGTCACCCTTTTGGCGCATGGAATTTTGAGACGTTTCCTACCTGTTTGGAAAAATTGTGCATCCCTGCGCGTGTGCGTGAACGTGCAGTACAACTTTGGGAGATCTGTCTGTCTGTCTGTCAGCATTTGTCAAACGAACCTTCAGTACTCCCCAGACAGTCAAACAGCGAACTGGATTTTTTGCAATAGGCGGGGGTGGTTTGAAACATTTGGATCTGCCAAGCACGGAACAGACAGGTGTGCAGATAAGATGGCGCCAGTTCGATATCTGTCACTTACCAAGATCTCGTCGCTAACGAGAAACATCTCGCCGTTAATAAGTAATGCACAAGATGGCTGTCCGCCATAGCTGCCATAGAGAGCATTGGCAACAATAATTCATGGACACTTACCGTAACGTGCAGCTGTGTGCAAGAGCGGGAGAAGGGCTTTTACACTGAAAAATACTTTCATACTTCAGTATGGAATTTATTTTATATGTCCCGAGAAAATGCCCTGCTGGTATTGTGCGGTGATTCTGTGAACGAACAAACTTTTTTCTTATCATTACAACACATAATTGAAATGATATATTGTAAAAGCAGAATAAATTTGACTCTGTACACGCATATGCTGGACTGGAGGTACAGCTCCACTCTTTCGTAATTTCGTAATATGGAAGTCAGTGGTCAGCTTCACGCTCCAGCCGTTTACCCCCAGACAAAGTTCCCCCGGTGCGCATTGAATAGGCCAGGTGGGGCCTAGAGATAGTCTGGGCGCTGTGGAGAAGACAGACAGACATCTCTGAAGCTGCACGTGACTGAATCACGATTCCTCCGTCACGTCATCCAACTGTCTCTTGCAATCCTTGAAAAGCGTGTGTTTGATTTTCAGTTTTAATGTTCACTGACATAGAGGAGACCGGGATAGCTCAGACGGTATAGCGGCTCGACACGGGCTGGACGGTCTGGGGGTGGAATACCGGTGGGGGCGAGATTTTCCGCGCCCGTTCGGACGGCCACCTATACAAGGGTACCAGGTCACAGACGGGGGTAAAGCTGCCAAGGCGTGACGTTAACGCCCACCATATACTGCCAAGGTAAAAGAAAGAGTGGAGCTCTACCTCTACTCCCCCCCCCCCCTCGGACCGTCTTGGCCATGTTCTAGGGTTAAATTAACCTTTACCTTTTACGTGACATAGAGGTCACTGAAATTTCGGTATTGTTATTGAACTTGGGGTGTGAACTGTACTGAGACGAACGTTTTGTGCGGGCGCTCAGCATTCTTTACTGACCACAGAATGAAACATCGTTAGAAATATCTGACACCTACTGCATAAAAATTCTACGAATGCGTCTGAATTCGTTCTGAACCAGACGACATAAAGATGTGCACTGTGCGGTGCTGCTATCTACAGGTATGCTGTGAACTGTCTCGACTGAGGTGGACATTGCCGATTATTGCTGCCATCTGCTCGCCATATTTCGCAGCTCATCCTCTCGTTGCACGCACAGCGACGGACGGTATCATTCGACTTATCGCTGTAAAGACCAGAGAATAGCTTGCATTGCATTTATAAGACTCAGTACGTACCGCGCAGTAAACACACTTAATCTCGGTTATACAAACCAGTCAGTTAATGTTGTATAGGGAAATAATCGCGTTTTGTTCTTAGATCCACACAAAACACGTAAATACACTGTGTGGGCAGCACGTGGAGTTGTTGAATGTTAAATTGATGGTACATTTATTGACCACTGGGATTTAAGGGGCATTCGCTTTCTACGTTCAGTACACGTAGGACAAACCGGCGGTATGTACCATTGCGACGTGTAACGAAGGGCATTGTTAAGCGCTGCACAAACTTCTGTTGTTACACGTTGTCACATGCCGTTGTCACGTATTGTTTTAAGTTTTCTATCAGTCATAACATTAAAGAAGCTGCATTTATTCGTTTCTTAAGATCAAACAAGAATCATATTATTTTCGTAAATATTATTAACCGACTAGTGTTTATGATGACAGTGCATTATGCTGTCTGTGATGTACGAACTATGAAACATTTCGGGCTACGTGTAGGAAGACTGACGCTCCGCATTTAGGCTTCCGAGAGGCACAGGTGACGTTCTGTCTGCATGGTGCCGAGGGCGCCTTGGGGCCCACCCAACTCCGACAAGCAGCGTTCAGTTGATCTTTCGTCTCACTTTAGAGCAAACATCAAGAGTGGGCGATTATAAAGCTGTAGGCAACCTGGCACAGTACTTCATTAAGCACAGTACTTAATTAAGCAAGTACTTAATCAAGGACACTACTTCATCAAGCACAGTACTTCATTAAGCGCAGTACTTAATTAAGCACAGTACTTAATTGAGCTCCGTACTTAATTAAGCACAGTACTTCACAAAGCGCAGTACTTAATTAAGCTCCGTACTTAATTGAGCAAGTACTTAATTAAGCTCCGTACTTAATTAAGCACAGTACTTCATTAAGCACAGTACTTCATTAAGCGAAGTACTTCATTAAGCATACTACCTAATTAAGCAAAGTACTCAATTAAGCACAGCGCTTCATTAAGCACAGTACATCATTAAGTACGGCATTTAATTAAGCACAGTACTCAATTAAGCACTACCTCATTAAGCACAGTACTTAGTTAAGCGCAGTACTTAAGTAAGCACAGGGACAAATTTATTTCTGTTTTTACCAACAGCAAAGCAATTATCTGGAGTGCCTAAGGAGTGCGCAGGAGTGCAGATGGTGAGTTTGAGTGTGAGTGTGAGTGTCACTGTTGCTGCTAGCTGCAGCACCGTCCGTTTTGTATGGGCCTATCTCAACCACTGTTCATTATCTGCCACAGCGTCTTTGTAACGCCAGCATGTTGAGCCGGACCGCGACATGATAACTGTCTGCATTATGTTACACAAATTGTGCTACCTGGGAACACCATTTGTAGTCATATTCGCGGTGATATCGATGGCACTCTTGTTACACCTTCGGGACATCCTAGACCGGGCACACGGACTAAAGTTCTTACACGGGCATTTCTCGTTATTCCCTCCTGGCAGACTGCAGAACAATGCCTAACTCAGTTCACAACAATTCCATGACCAGTCCCTTCCACCATATTAGTCATTGATGATCGCAAGATTGGACGTTCTGTAGTCTCTGATATATCACAGACACAGAGGGATTGTGGGTGCAGTGACGTCATTGTATATCGAGTTATGGTTTGGCCTGACTGGAAACATGACACTGAACTGTCATTATTTTATTTGACAATTATCGCTTGTCACTTACTGTCAGCTAGTTTATCGTATTTGCGTAGCAAACTCCCAACCACACGCACACACACACACACACACACACGGCAGAAAATGACAAGCGACATTTGCCACATAAAATGAGGACCCCGCATATATTGATGCGTGCATGCATACATACATTAAATACATTCATACATACCTTAAATACAAGCATACGTAAATTAGATACATACATACATGCATGCATACAAACAAACACAAACACACACATAAACACACACACACATAAACTCTACGGATCCAAAAGTTAGTCAAACTGCCAACACAATACGTAATAACCAACTATACAATTCCAGTACAGTACGTGCAGTTCACGTACTGTATATAAACGCTGTAACACGTTAATTACATAGGCCGATAGCTGATTTTGCTATACTGTAGCTGTGATAGCGACGTTCGTAGCTGAAGGAACATACGCGGCGACAGAAATATTGCATGAAATACTGCAGAGTTCCTGGTGCCAAATACACTTCGGCTCAGTTGTTACCCCTAAATCCCAGTGGTCACTATGTGTACCGCCAGTTTAACATTCAACAATTCTACGTTCTGCCCACACAGCGTATTTATGTGTTTTGTGTGGATCTGAGAACAAACAGCGATTATTTCCCTATACAACATTAACTGACTGGTTTGTATAACAGAGACGGAGAGTGTTTACTGCGCGGTACGGACTGGATCTTTAAATGTGATTCAGTTAGCCTTAGTCCTTAAAGTGTTACGTCACTACCGTCAGTAACAAATAGAAAGACCACAATACACTTCGTGAACACACACTGCAGTAACTTACATTGTCCACGGCTTACAAACAGGACCACGTGTACAAACAGGACCACGTGTACATAAAATAGATGTAGTCACCTAAGATGACGCGCATTAATTAACATGTCCAAAGGCGTACGGGTCTTTTGAAAGGCTGTTGGTAATTACAATAAGATTTTGTTACTTCTCTTAGTTCTTTCCGTATTAGACAGCAACAATTAGCTTGGCAGCGATCTGTGCCCACATTTGTTGTGTTGTTTGCCAACAGGTCAGTGCATGCAGCGATCATTAAGCCAACGAGGCCGAAGGATGACTCAAGTTATACCACCGAAATGCGCGCATTAGTAGGCCTGCAGGCTGGTAACGGTGCGGGGCCACTTGCTGGAGGCCGCTGCGTTTTGTGTAACAAAATTCAACTGAATGCGTGTGCGGTAGGGTTGATATGTCAGTAGGAGTTTGTGCCTTGTCAGTGCTGTTTGATATGTCAGTAGGAGTTTGTGCCTTGTCAGTGCTGTTTGATATGTCAGTAGGAGCTTGTGCCTTGTCAGTGCTGTTTGATATGTCAGTAGGAGCTTGTGCCTTGTCAGTGCTGTTTGATATGTCTATAGGAGCTTGCGCCTTGTCAGTGCTGTCTGATATGTCAATAGGAGCGTGGACCTTGTCAGTGCTGTTTGATATGTCAATAGAAGCGTGGGCCTTGTCAGTGCTGTTTGATATGTCAGTAGGAGCGTGTGCCTTGTCAGTGCTGTTTGATATGTCAGTACGAGTTTGCGCCTTGTCAGTGTTGTTTGACATGTCAGTAGGAGCTTGTGCCTTGTCAGTGCTGTTTAATATGTCAATCGGAGCTTGCGCCTTGTCAGTGCTGTTTGATATGCCAGTAGGAGCTTGTGCCTTGTTAGTGCCGTTTGATAAGTCAGTAGGAGCTTGTGCCTTGTCAGTGTTGTTTAATATGTCAATAGGAGCTTGCGCCTTGTCAGCGCTGTTTGATATGTCAGTAGGAGCTTGTGCCTTGTCAGTGCTGTTTGATATGTCAGTAGGAGCTTGTGCCTTGTTAGTGCTGTTTGATATGTCAGTAGGAGCTTGTGCCTTGTTAGTGCCGGGACTTGCAGCAGCAGCTCCTGAGTCACGGTGCCGCCCCACTTTGACCTTCGTGTGCATAACTTGTACACCCCTCAGCCAGCGACTGTCTCGTCCTTCAAAGATCATGCTTGTCACGATTTTGTGGAGTCATGATACGGTCATTCTTTTGTTCATCCAGAGTTTGGTACAGCCAAGCCACAATATTTGGTATCCAGCATCTACAGACAGACAGACAGACAGATGTATCAGGTCAACGGAAACTGCACGACACAATCAGATTCCTCTGACACTTTGTTACCTATTTACCAAAGTACACGGCGTCACATCCTAGAAGGCCACAAAATATTAACATGTGCGGTCTTAATATCTCAGACTGGCTACGGGCTGGAGGTTCGGGGATCGAATCCCGGTGGGGGCGAGATTTTCCGCACCCGTTCAGACCGGCCCTGGGGCCAACCCAGCATCCTACACAATGGGTATCGGGTCTTTCCCTGGGGTAAAGAGTCTGGGTCGCGGCATTGACCACCCATCCTAATCTAGCGCCGAGGTTAAAGAAAGAGTACAGCTGTACCTTTACTTTCCCTTGGGCCTTCGTGGCCTGTTCTAGGGTGACCTCTACCTTTAGAATCTCAGTTCTGGTGCGCTCGCCCGCGTCTGCCCTCTCAAGGCATATTTGTTTGTTAGCTTGTGATGCCAGATTTAACATTAAAAACTCTTACGTCCTGCCCACTAACCAACTTCATGGAACAGAGCCATTCTTGATAAGCTAACAGTTTCTCAGCTAGTCAAGAAATTCTACGGAACTCCAAGGTTCATTACCGTGTTCAAAAGAGCCCGCCACTTGTTCCTATTAATCCAATTCATGTCCTCCCGTCTTGTTTTTTGAGATCCATTTTATTATTATTATCCTCCCTCTACCCTTAGGTCTTCCAAGTGGTCCCTTTCCCCAACCTTTCCCGACCACAACACTGTGTTTTTCCCCCCCCCCCCTCCACCAAACATGGCAGATGTCCAGCCCGCATCGCTCTTCGTGACGTCATTACCCGAATAATATTTTGCCCGCAAGTCAGACTATGCAGATCTCTGCTGTTCAAATTCCTGCGCTCTCCTGCCCCTTGGACCCAAACAGCCACCTCAAACACCCCTAGGCTGTCGTTCTCTGGAGGCAATGGACCAAATTTCGCAACCACATAGCGGCAGGTAACGTTACAGTTCTGTACCGCGATGGAGTAACGGAGGGAGAGACACAGCATGCCGGTACTGCACAAACGGTGGCAGACAGCCACAGCCACATCCAATAATTCAATTTCTCTTAAACGCCATCTCTAAAAAAAAGTGCGCTTCTGTTTGTTATGCAGTTTGCTCACAGCTAGCAGAAGCTTTTGCCTTATACGGCATTAGCTGGTTAGACTTTCTGATGGAAACACTGTATGTTCCCTGAGAAGTACAACTGAATATTTAAATATAATGCTAATTAACGTTAATTATCTCGGAAACTGTACGAACAACAAGAAAAGTTCACCCGACCTGCAAAGCGTGTTGCAGTTTCCTCTACAAACTCTTCAGCGCACCTTTAGACCTGATATTAGTCGAGTTACTGTCAAGCGGCATGCAGTCTCTCAGTAACACTGAGTGGCGATTTCTTATTCCGAATTTCACCCGAATCAGACAAGAACTGTGGGCGATACGGTTAGAAATTCACTTACTCGTCCAACGAAAGGCAACTGTCACGGAGTCCTTTTTGACGAAGTGCAGCGTCGTCCGACAAAAGGTTCAATCGGTGATACGCGGTCACAGACGGACGGACGGTCGGCCGTTGTTTCCACATAAGGCTTTTTGCGTTTAGTTCGTTAAGAACGCCCAAAACTGAGGCGGGTCATTTGAAATCCTGGTGCAGATGTAAAGAGAGAAACAGTGAACGAATTGGAGTACGACAGGACAAGGGTGTCACAGTAAGTGCGGTACGAAGGATTGAACAGTCAGATCGAAAGAAGAAATAATACTGGTCAACTCGTAAATTACACGAATACAAGAATCATTCTCTAGATTAACGAAATGGCGAAGGGGCCGGAGTAGCTCAGTCAGTACCGTGACCATGATGAGAAATGGACGAGCCGATTTATGTTCCCAGTCGGTGCAATAATTTCCTCTTCGCCACTGCTTCTGTAGAGGCCGCGACTGTCCAGCTGGTTCCTATGAACATGACCTCTCACCTCCACGTAGAATATATGGGGTGGGACCTCCATCCAGCATACACCTTCACGGCACGGTGCTCAGTTCAGCGCTTGCTACTTCGTGTCTGTCTTGAAGCAATCCACGACAAACGTAACTTTGTGTTCTGATATTCTTGTAGTATTGATGGCACTTGTTTGCCGGCCGTGCCAGAACAGTACAACTGTGGTGACGGGGCGACGTCAGCACACCGAGCCTGCTGTAGCTAGTGCACCGCCTGGTGGGACACTTAAAGAACTCTGCATTTTGCGTGTTTTCAGGCTTCCGCCGCGAAGTAGCTGAGAGCTGCGCTCTTCTGGGTTGTTACACAGCGAGTGGCGATAATTTCTTTAAGGAATTAGCATTACTCGCTGTTCTGATGAAACTCTGCATTTTGTTCACACTGCGGATTTTTCCGCGTTTCGTGTGACTGTGGCAAAGACGAGTCGGTCTTTGTGATGTAACCAGAGTAGGAGACATTTCAGGCTATCAGAGCGGTGATTCTGTGTCGTCGGGCGTGTAGTTGCCGACGGTTTTAAGGACTTCTGGATTGGTTGAACCTGAAGAATGACGTCACCGCACCGTTCGAAACGCCGGTAACAAGTTGACCACGACGCAGCGCCATACTGCACAAGCCTTCGGAAGGCGTCTACCGCGAGACTGGAAGTGAATTACTAAATGTTTTTTTTTGGTCCAATGCCACCACATGCCCTTGTGGACTTCGTGGTCCCCCCTCCTGGGCATGGCAGGAGTGTAACCGACTTCTGAGGTTGGGACGCCCATGAGGCACAGTTACGCTGTCCCGATGATGTGAGTGGTGATACAGGAGGATGTAGTGCCAAGAGGGCCCTTAAACCTAAATTCTACCAACCTACCCAGACCATGGTCACCGCGGGAATCCTCCCCTTCAGGGAAAATTACCACGCTAGAGCCGGGAATCGAACCCGGGGCCTCATGAGAGACTCTGACCACTAGACCACGAGGCTGGTCGAATTACTAAATGTTATGTACATGAATTGAGGCGTAAAGATATTAATAGCAAGAAACATGCGACATTGCCAAACCTCGACGAGACATTTGGCAAATATGACGCAACAACAGGAAGCACCATCAGAACTGTGTGCGAAGGTGGGCAGGAGTTCATAGTTGTTGGTAACTTCATCACAGACTGAACACTTTGGGGCTCGAGAAGTTCTTCTCAGAACATCTCATTCCATTTACGTCAAGGTCAGCGTCGTGCTGAACGTCTGAGTGTAACAATCGCGATGACGCGGCAGCTCGCAGCCAGCGTGTTCACCGCTGTGTTCGCTGCGGTCTTCCTTTGTTGGGTCTTACTACTTCTGAGCGCCTTCCGCGGCTCTGACTCGCCAGTGTCACAAAATGGCGGCAGCTGACAGTGTGCAGAAGACACAACATCAATATACACAACAACACCATCCTAGTACACCAAATTAGTCTTTAACACCCTTTAATTAATCCCCAACAGACTGTCAAGAGGGAGAAGTTTTGCAAAGCAACAAACACGTGGCACTGCCAAAATTTGCGTTATTTGGTGCTTAGAGTAAGACACGGTCTCCAGAATATTATATATATATATATATATATATATATATATATACACACACACACACATATGTACATCATACATGACCACATATGTAGGCAATATCATGGCTCAGACGGTTAGTCGCCGGCTTCTCGCGGCAGGTGAGTCCATATGGGATTTGTGGTGGACAGAGTGGCACTGGGACAGATTTTTATTTAAGTACTTCTGTTCTCCCCCGTCACTACCATTCCACCATTGTACCGACGCTATATTATATGCGTCCTGCAATAAAACAGAACGCCTCATGTGTAAACCGTAAATTTGCGACGAAATGGATGTACAGTTGTGTAGTTGTACAGTTTGTCCTTGACACAGCTTTTGAAATAGTCTATTGATTTTAATGAAATTGTGTTGACAAAAATTAATGTATACAACTGGTATTTGTAATTGAGACTCTGTGTGTTTTCCATGCGATAGAAACTCGGTTTGTAATAAGCAGATGCATTTCAGGCCTGCAGTCGATCCCGGTCCTAACCGCGGAAGGCCGGGGTCGATCAGAGGTCGGTCCCTGTCAAGCTGGTATTTGGCGTTGTGATTAGCCTTTTCCCGAGTATGTTGTATTGCCTGTCAGTTTCACTCCACCAACGCTCAGTGCCTCATCTCAATACTGCCGTTGCCAGAAGGACAAGCGGGCGAAGAATGGGATCCTTCAAACAAAGCAATCCACTGCTTCATTTATTTGCACGCATGTAGTAAACCAACAAACACACACGGGCAATATATGCTGTGACGTATATTATTAATCATGTACATGTTTTGGTGGCCTCTGCCACCATCTTGAGGGCGCGTAGGCAATTTGTTGACATTTTGTTAGTACGCTATCACAGCACCTTGATGGTGGGCCTAGAGACGACATGTGGGTGATCAGTGATACGTGCCAAAGCGTGTTTTATCGGCACGCATTTGTTCGAGCACTACATACGTGCAGATGTTGATCAGTAGCGTGTTAATTCCACTTCTTCACTTTGTAGTCTTCACAATTTGAAGACAGCAAGTTGGCAGCCATTCAAACAGGCAGGTTAACTGGGCGGTCTCAGTAAGCTGCAGCTCCACGTCATCCCTAACCAACCCTTCAGATAAATGCAAAAAAAAAAACCTCTTGCTGCTTCGTATGGGGTTGGAAGGGGTGGAATCGTTTTTATAGGGGTGGAGGGCCACAAGCTTACAGCCCCGCTGGAAACCAGTTTTCAGTTTCTGTAAGTGGCTTGTGTTGTGAGTCAGTGTCTGTGTCTGTGTCCGAGTGTCGCTCGGAATGGGCTGCTGGAGTGCGCCGTGCTGTCTGGTGAGACTACAGCAAATGGTTATGTTTTGTGATTCGGTTGAGATGCAAACGATGGCTTTTGTTGTCAATGGCTGTGCAGCCGTAACGCCGTGATGTTGATGGTGTCAAAATTAGACGACACCTTCTAACGAATGATAATATCCACTTTTATCAAATTTGCACAAATTGCATTTCATGGGTTAACAAATCTCCTAAGACATTACGTCGCACAACGCTTTAGGTCTACCCGCAGACCTAAATACATTTCTGACACATTACTGCGTCATGCTTGCAGTTTTATCCGGTAAGGTCCGGACGATGATTGATTCAGGCCGATACACGTAGCCACGGAATGTCTTAAGTTCTATTGGACAGGATTTGTCGTGTGCCGTATATGGTCAGTATTTCCAGTTCAGGACAGTTTGTTTCTTACCGCAGTAACCTTCAGTAAGCAGGAGGCCTGCACGCTCACGCAGCTTTTTATTCCCGTGTTACGAACGTACAGAATGAGACGACATGATTCGACTTGTTCACGCTATGCCATCTTCAAGTCTTGCTCACAAGAACACAGAAAATATATTTTTATTTTAGGCATACTGTAGGCGAGAGATTGGGATTTCAAACTTTTATAGAACTTGTGATAATCTAGACACATCAATTTGTGTTGTTGTTAAGTGACTGGTTGATTGATTGATTGTAAAATAGCCTATAAGGGAGCTAAAAATCGCTTAACGTCCGTACTACTTGTTGTCTGTTTTGTGTAGTAATGGCGTTCATAATTTTGTGTTGGATCCGTGAACAAGCGGTGAGGCAGGCTGGCAGACAGAACTGTGTGTGACTTGGTTTAGCGACTGAACTGTTTGTCCTATTGTTATGGAATCTGTTTGGCGCTGGTGCGAGTTACTGACAGTCGGCTGAGTCACAAGTTACTGACAGTCGGCAGAGTCAAAAGTTTCTGACAGTCGGCTGAGTCACAAGTTACTGACAGTCGGCTGAGTCAAAAGTTTCTGACAGTCGGCTGAGTCACAAGTTACTGACAGTCGGCTGAGTCAAAAGTTACTGACAGTCGGCTGAGTCACAAGTTACTGACAGTCGGCTGAGTCACAAGTTACAGACAGTCGGCTGAGTCACAAGTTTCTGACAGTCGGCTGAGTCACAAGTTTCTGACAGTCGGCTGAGTCACAAGTTACTGACAGTCGGCTGAGTCAAAAGTTACTGACAGTCGGCTGAGTCACAAGTTACAGACAGTCGGCCGAGTCAAAAGTTACTGACAGTCGGCTGAGTCACAAGTCATGTTTCAATTGCGGCAGGAAGCAACTCTACACCGTAGTTTCATCACACTGAACCGATATCGGCAAAATTCAGTATAAGCGGTCGCATGCGTAATGCCGATCAGAAATTACGGGTTTCGTGAAAATCTGTGCAGAGAGAGAGCCGTGAGTGAAACTGAATGCACGGTTGTACTGTGACACCGCATGTTACTTCGACAGTAAAGAACGCCTTTGTAAATTCTGTGCCGCCTAAGGAACCAGGATTGCAGATGCCATTTGATGTGTCAAAATCCTGAGCACTCTGTGGCGTCGAAGTGTAAGAGTCGTGCTGTATATCTGCGACTCACCTCTGTCTGCTATTCCAAATCATTAGTCTGTTAATGTAAGTTACTTATCTATAAACGTCTATCATGGTATTGTTAGCCAACGTTACGCTGGGTCCGGTAGCCGCGCGGGCTAAGGCGTGGGTCTGCGGCCACTCGCTTGCTGGGATTGTGGGTTTGAATCCCGCCGGGGCCATGGATGACTGACTGTTGTGAAAGTTGTGTGTTGTCAGGTAGAGGTCTCTGCGACGAGCTGATCACTCGTCCAGAGGAGTCCTACCGACTGTAGTGTGTGTGTATGTGGTGTGTGTGTGTGTGTGAGTGTGTGGTGTGTGACTGAGTGTGTGTGTGTGGTGTGAGT
>Ga0123354_10013660_pt1 | contig 12613 bp, 6 predicted proteins | sample TergutLab28metaG_2_FD_97872 | JGI IMG/M metagenome (GOLD analysis project Ga0123354, IMG submission 97872) | Labiotermes labralis P4 segment gut microbial communities from Petit-Saut dam, French Guiana - Lab288 P4 | ecosystem: Host-associated > Arthropoda: Insects > Digestive system > Gut ... | reverse complement strand
TCCACATCGCTGGCAACGGGTTGTACACAATGCTGGTGACTACACTGAAGGACAGTAAAATTTCGAAACATGTATCTATTTTGTATCAGTTGTAAATAAATAGTTGCCACTATTAAAGTTCCAGCCTTTGTACATTTACACACATTCAGGGCAGGCATTATTCAGGTAGTAGTGTTCTGGGTTTTGACACAGTTTCAAAGGAGTATGCTGCTGCCATCTTCATGGATGACAGAGTTACTTTCTGGCAGACACTGCAGTAATTCATTAAATCTGGAAGACAGAGGCAGCACATTTCTCCAAAACATTGTTGTCAACCCACAAACAACATACAAGCTGTCAAAATGCGGAAGACTGAGCTGGGTATGTGTATTGTGAAATGCTTAATGCTTTCAGGGCAATGGTAGCTGTCCATGTCCTGTGCCATGCCCTTCACCTACTGTTAATAAAGAGTCCTGTGTTTGACGCTGGTCTCCGAGCTCGCCTGCCTTGCTGCCAGTTGTCAAGTGAGTAGCAGACCAATGAGCCAGCGAGCAAACGTCTTCTCTCTAGTCCACTTTATTTCGCCCATGCACAGCCACATTGGCATTTGTGTGCATTTGCTTATGAAGGAGCAGTGCTACCAATATGCAGGAAGCTTCTTCTGTCTTGCCAGACTCCCACAGCAGCAATGGAGTTACAATGATAATCATTTCTACAAAGTGACTGCAGTGGCATAAGTAAGATTCATTTGTAGAGGATGTTATCTGAAAAGGAGGAAGGAATTTGGTAGGGGTGTTGTATGAAATCCCACCATGTGTTGGGAATAAAGATAATGAAATTGTGAATTGTAATTTGAGGTTGACTGTTGAGTGCAGCAGACTGGTCATGAATAAATCCACATTGTTAAGGTCTGTGTGTTGAAGGTTAACAGAGTGTTTTTACAGCTCAGATAATCAAAACCAGTAATACACACTCTATATTGAAACATAATAATTTATACAAGTGGTTACATTGAACGAAACTTAGGATGGACAATCAGTTGCCTCTGCAGAATACAAAAGGTTTGAAATTTCAGCTGTTACTTTCTGTGATTTTCTCTTATTGGAAAGCAGATGACTTCAGAATTGTAAGAAATCATACTCCAAAATAGGTTAAAGGAAACAAGATGTGATTTATTTAGTTGCTGTGAGAAAACTGCAGAGAGAACAAATAGAAATGTAGACATGTCCTAGAAGCATTGGCAATCAAGTAAAAATAACCCGTATGAAGTTTGTTTCTTATACTATCATTTATGTAACAGTATCATTACAAGTTTATGTCGGGCCTTTACTCTGAAAGTGTTAGATTGGAAACATGCATGTGAGAGGAATAGGTGGCAGAGTGGGTTTACTGAATGAGGTCATCTTAAGCATTGGTTTTGGTCCGTAAACAGACTGTAATTGAGCTTCCAGAGGGGCAAAGAATTTGTAAGGATATTTTAGACAGCAGTAAATCAGTTTTAAAATTTTATGACCACTAGATCATTTTAGCAAATGCAAGAACACCTAGTTTTGGGAGCACAACTTGTGAGCCGATGGTGAATGATGTGTGCTGCTGTTATTTATTGCTTTCAATAATGCAGAAAACTGTGTGTAAATTTATTGTGATGATTTAATGTTTTGAATGGAACATTTGGCCCAAATTTGAATGATGAAGTGATGCATGGTAATAATATATTAGCTGCATACTGGAGGACATTTTGAAGTTGTCCAAACATGTCTTGTGGTTGGATGATTTTTTCCCCCCTCTTCATTTGCACTGTACTAAATTTAAGCATTTGGGACAATATGAGGTGAAACTGACAGTCAGTCACCTTGCACTTGTTGTTTGTTCTGTGATGCCTATAATTTGCTTGTAAATGCATTGACCATCTGCTAATAGAACACTTTCCCAGACATTTTAACATACCACATGCACACAGTTTTGCCTCAGCACACCTTCATGTCTCCACATTCTGAATTATGATGAATGTACCTTTTTGCACTTACCTGTATGGTTGTTTATGATCAGCGTCCTTGTGTTTTTCCCGGTGTGTCTGGTGCATGTGGGGACGATTTAAAAGCATGCATGTAACGTTAGATGTTATTCTGCTCTATTTGATACAAAATTTTGAAGTAAAAATATGTTTATATCAAAAGATTTCAAATTGAAACCACTTCAAAACTAGAACTTGCCTAAACTGCAGTAAATTGAATGTGATGGCAATACACCAGTAGTTAAATGTTAACCTAATGACATTTTTTCAAGCCGTTTACTTTTGAAGATAAAACAAATGTAAGTAAATTGAAGTGATTGTAATCACATTAATTTAGTAAAATGGATAATACTGCTGTCCCCTTACGAGTTAAAAGAGAAATGTGCTTGAAAGATGAAGGACCACAGTGCTTGTCTCTGTATAATTTCAGCCGATGTGGCTGTTTTGTTCTTTTACATTGTCTGTGCTGAAAACCCAGCTTCATATAGATAAGTAGAAGGAAAGATAATGATCATATGCAGTATTTCTCTGCCTGGGTAAATTGTGGGGTGTTTTACCCAAAAGCCTTAAGACTCTTCAGATTACCCTCTGCTCTAGAATCATACTTCATTTGATTGCTTACTCTAGGAAATGGTCTGGCAATGAATCCACATCAATTTTGAAAGGATATAAGAACAATTTCCAAACTGGATTATCAATGGTGACATCTGCATGACCGTCCAGATGAAATATAATTTAGTTCTTGTCATCCACATAATTTTCAGCTAGGATTTCTTTTAGATGGGGAATCACAAAAAGTTTTTGAGCCTGAAATCAGCACCAAATAGCTGAATTTTCTCCATTCAGCCTGTTACTGCATTATAGTCAGTGTCTTTTTTGCAGTTGGACATTGATGCTTAATGCCTTGAAGATGCCCATAAGATCAGTGACAGCTTACTTGCTTTGTGCAAGCATCATACAATTCTTGCATATGACTTGCAGAAAAATGTCCTCTGTCTGCTTGAGCCCATAGAATGGCCTCGTTTTGTAAGGTAGTGGACTTCTTTGTGAAATAACAATATCCAGTTTTGCACAGAGTTGTAAACATAATTGTATTTACAGTGTTTGTTGTCACAGAATTTACTCTTTTGCCAAATAGACCAAGGTGTCTTGGCAGACAAGACCTGTCTGTGGATCATACACCAAGTCCCATTTATGGCTGGATTCTTTCCTAACACCAAAATCATGAATCTAGAGTTCAGTCTGTCTGTTGCTAGGGGAGTGTCAGTGCAAACACCAACTAGCTTTTCCAGTGAACTAATATATTCTTGAAAAAAGTCTTGAAATGTCTGAGAATGTGGAAGCCTTTTGTGTGGTCTACAGTGCCTTTGGGGAAGAATGTCTACTTCCACAGCTTTGTCATCCACAGACAGATAGCAGTATTGAGCTCTATCGGTGTTGTTACACTGAACAAAAGCACATGGCAAAATACTTGTTTCCCAAAACTTGTCTTTCATTACAGCCTCTGCAAATTCATTGGTGTATGACACTTCAGTGTATTATCAGGCTAAAATGTTTGATAATATTGTCTATCTTTTATTACCAAGCACAGTATTCACAGCACTCCACATGTGTGGTTTCACCAGTGTCTGTCCAATCATGAGCTTTCTTCACACTGGCAGTGAGGAGGATGCTGGCACCATTTTGTCTATTAATGAAAAGTCTCAGTAGTGTCTATCTCATCATATCTCAGGCATTAGTTTAGGTGTTAAAAATGTGTTGGACTGGCTTTTGTTGCCTTGTATTTTGTCTTCAGGTTTTTTCTCCCTCCCCCCCCTAACCCCCCCTCTGGATGAGCAGGCAGTGTGGCATCTTTGCTGAGAACTGCATGATGTACAGCACACTGACTGAGGTCATCCCATTTTTTTAATGACTGGAGGAAAATTCATGATACTTTCTTTTCTTTGCTAAAGATGTTTCTACAAAAAAACTGGAGAGAAGTTCTTTGTACATTGAAACAGTTTATAGTATGTTATTTATTGTGTTAATTCCTTCTTCCTCATTTGTTTACATTCTTGTGTGTACTGAATTTAGAAGCTGCTGTTGGTTGTTACAGCAGTAGTTGGATTGACGTCCCACTACATGGGTTGCTACTGCATGTCAGAGTATGGGACTCATTTCTCATTTTATGACTAATGCTGGCAGATGTTCAAAACTACCTGCTCAGATTTTTTTTTTTTTTATTTGGTTTACCACTCTTTATGGATTATAACAGAATAAATTGTTAAATACACATAAAAGAATTGAGTAATCAACTGAATTTGGCATTAAAAAAATCAAAACCCGTCTTCCAGAATCCTTTCATGCTTCTTCCAGTTTGGGAACCACTGTAGCATTAAGTAATTAACATAATTTAATCTTCCAAGTCTGTATTTATTGTCAGATCGAACACAACTTCTAGAGCACTACACATTCAAGTGTCATTTACTACATGTTTTGGCCGGTTTTGGTCATCATCAGTTAGATTTTACGACGACATAATGTGGAAAAGAATACCAAGATGGACTCTCCCCCACCTACAGTTAATACATTGAAATATTGTGAGGGGGGGGGGTGTTCCATCTTGGTATTCTATTCCATGTGTGTTTTAAAATCTACCTGAGGATGGCCAAAACAGCCAAAACATATAGTAGATGGCAGTTGAATGTGTAGTGTTTTGAAAGTTGTGTTTGATCTGACAATAAACGCAGACACTGATTGATGAATACAACGGAATGATGATACTGAAATGTAATCTTCCCTTCGTCTGTTTCAAAAAACAAGAATACAGCTTATGTGCGAATAGTACATGAATTACCACAGAAATTGAATCTGATTCCACATAGTTTTTCAAGTTTTTGAGTAATGCTTGTATAATGTTATACTGTGCAATAAGCAGGTCATGTTGAGTAGTTACATATTCAGTTCATTTTGTTTGTGGTTTGATGAGCACATTCCAGTGCATGTCCTGCACAGTATTACATTCAAGTGGTACAGTAATGAACACTAAAAATATTTACATGGTGTTCAGCAATAGATTATAACCTTTTCGCATCGGAATTTAAATGTCTACAGCCCACCTTTGCGTACGACATTCATTTCGCTAGACATTTAAATTTTGGCACATGGTTTACAAAAACGTTAATATTCCGGGAACCAAAAAAAGATTGAATAATGGATTAAACAACATTTTTCAGGAAATAAGACAGAGACTTTCTATGTGTGTTCAAGAAAGCAGTAATAATTTTAGTTCGTGAATAGACAAAAAAAATTGTATGGAATATACAAAAATTTCAGTTTCTTCTACTTACCTATTGGCTTGAGTACCCAGGTTTTCTTAAGGAGGTCGCACCTAATGTTGTTAGAACTGTTCCTTTGTGTGGTAATCTTCAAAACATGTTTTTTTAACACACAGTCCCACTTCACACTTAACGGCACTTCACGAACACTTTCTGTGTCACACCCCTGGCCTTACACATGCGACACCTCAGTTGCGTCTCAGATGGGATAGGCCAACGTTTGCTGCCGCAGACTTCAAGCCTGGCGACGTGCGATTCAACATTTGGTGGTCTACCTAATGGTCTTGGTATTCTCCGTTCTGGTCCAGCATGTGCCAACATATTCCTCACTAGGATATATCGAAAATCTCTACGTGAAATTTTCTTACCCCCACTCGAGGAATGAAGAATGGAGCTATTAAGAATGGCCAGGTCTAGCAGATGAAAGAACAATTTTTTCGTCCACTTGAATGTGCGACGGCTGATGGAGTAACTGTTAGCCATTTTGTCACCCTTATCCACATAGCCCATATGATTGTTATAATCCATCATAATTTGTGGCTTTATGGCTTTTCCTCCTTCATTGCAGAAATTATCTTCCGCTGGGGCACTGTGAATATTAGTCAGCATGCATACGTCTCTCTTGTCCCACCACAGTATTGCCGCCAAGTCAGCCGTGGTCCTTACGCGAATGTCTCCCCTTTTCAGTTTTGTTGTCTTTGGTCTTAGGTCTTATGGCATGCCTTTGCTGTTCGGCCTGACAGTGCCACAACAGTCAGTCTGTTTCTTCACCAAGTCATCAAACAATTCAGGAGTAGAAAAGAAATTGTCCGTGTATAATTTGTGCTCATGTCCTTCTATCTTCCTCGTCAGTTCTGTCACTGTCACATGGTTGCTGTCACATGCTGTGCCGTGCGCTGTCTTTTCTTCCCCAGGTATACTTTCATGTCATACATGTATCCAGTCGAGTCACAAAGTTTGAAAATTTTGATGCCGAAACGCTTGCGTTTTTTTGGTATGTACTGTTTGAAAATCGCCCTTCCCTTGAAGGAAACAATAACTTCATCAATAGCCAGATTATCGGAAGGGTTGTAAAATTTGGAAAATGTGGCATTTAGAATTTCAAACAGGTTTCGTATCTTACATAGTCTGTCATACTTTTCGTCTGTCCTATCAGGTTCATTCCTGTTGTCAGTAAAATGTAAGTAATGAAGGATGTGAAGGTATTGGTCCCATTTCATCATGGTGCCATAGAAAGGTATGTATAGCTGATCCAATGTTGACCAGTAGTCTGTCAGTTTGTCTCTTACGCCATGTCCCATCTGCATTGTCAGTGCCAGAAACACAAACATTTTGGCTTCATTAACGTCAGGCTCAGGAGAGGGTCCATCATCAAGTCTGTCTATGTAATCTTGGTAGTAGCAGTTAGTCTCCACCACCAGCAGAGTGATAATTTCTGCAAAATACAGAAGAAAAACGCAAAGTGGACTGGAGCCGTCATTTATGTGGGACGCTTCATTGTCCTTTCCTCTGGGGCCCCCTGTGTATGTGTGTGCTACACTGCTCTGAGGGCAAGATGGGCGTGTCCATTGTAGGGTTACTGGCTGTTGAGTCTGTTCACCTGGCCTACTCTCACCAGCATCCTCTTCGTCAGAGGCACTGGACGAAATTGAACTGCTGGACTCGTGACAACTGGCTGTTTGGCGGTAAGGTTGAGGTTGTGACAACCCTGGCACACTTTCAGAACCTCCGTCAAATGAACTGACATCACTTGATACTCTCGTTTTGTCACTATCAGTGTAGACAATCAGTTCAGATATTTCGTGGGGCTGCAGCAACCTTGACCTCTTGCTTGGTCGACTCATTACGTCACCACTCACACCAACTGTCAAATGTTTAATGGGAAGAAAAACAAGCTCTGTATGCAACACTGGATCTAAACTCAGCCGGAAGTCTGAGAAACGAAATGCAATATTGTCAAGCTCGAAATTGGGTCCTTGAAAGAAAAGGATGCCAGATAAAGTTCTGCTTATTGTAGCCTGTCACGATATTATTGCTGTAACCTAAGCGCTGCATAGGTACACTCTCCAGACTAAACAGTCATTCACAAGCCAAATGAATAGAGCAGGAAAAATAAGCTTTGCATCATCGCCACTACATCCTTACTGGCTGTAGGTACGAACGGCTTCATATAAAAAATGGATACAGGGGGTTTTCTATCAAGGGGTAAAGCAGTCGGAGCATGAAGCTGGAAAAAACTTCTAGAGTGGTGCTAAGAAAGATTGAAGTTTCCCTTAATATCCCACAGCATCGAGAGTGAAATACTTAAGTGACTGAAGCTGTGGCAGTCCTGTCGGTAGGACGCTTGAGCCCCAGCGGGTTTTAAATATTTTAAACATTTTAGTCCTACGGCTAGGACGCACGTACTGTAAAAGTTAAATGTGGTAATGTGTTCTACTACATTTATTTAACTTAATGACTGGCAAGAAAAAGAGGGAAGGCTTCGTGAAATTTCTTTAATTAATTTTACTTGTTATAGAAGTCGAATATATTTGTGATACTTAAAGCAGCAACGAAGTAGTTTATAAAGAATTAGAAGTGAAAGATTAGGCTTGGCTGCAATAAACCATCCCCTTTGTGATGTCAGACTTTGCAAGTAGAATACATAATTGCATTTTAAACAAGTGTCTGTTAAGGAAAGGTTTAGATGTAGTTTTAACCACAACATACTGTATAAAGAACACTGCTGTTTGTAGGATGTGAAGTTTGATGCAAGATTATAAATAAAAGGTTGAAGTAACCCACCCAAATCCATGCAAAGAATTATCTGGTGGAACTGCAAAATAAGAAAACCATGACTATTTTTGTACCGTTATGTTGCTCAAGAATAATGATGCACAACTTCCAGTGACCATTTATTGTACTGTAATTTGCAAACATGTAAGAAGAAAATGTATTCCAGTATACTGCCTCAGCTATCAGCAGCAGTTAGGAAATAGTTTAGCAAATTATGAGGGGTCTAGGAATGGGTATTTAAAAAAAAAAAAATTCCATCTCAGAAGAATAATTATGTCAACAAAAGTGTTGTGTCAGATTCACAATGTACAGTCAGTCCTATACTGCACTTAATGTCACATGTGTGTTTTCTTCAGTTTCGTCGTTATTTTTTCTCATTTTATTTGTATTTATTTAACTTTATTTGAATAGTTTTAACATGTCGTATTTCCTATTAATGTTTAATTGATGAAAAGGACATTATCCCACTGAATGCACAACACTGTCCTGCAGTGGGTATGTCAACTGAATAGTGCTCTAGCCACATCAGAAAACACGCATTTAAAAGGCCCCTATCTTATGGTTAATAAAAATAAATCTCTTCGGTTGTTAAATTTGGTCTTTTATTCTGAATAAATTGCTTGAAAATATTTGGACACAAAAATGCTGAGGAGAATATTGGCACCCTAGAAAAGTAATCAGAATATAATTATAGATGTAATGATGTAGCAAGATGTTGCAGTTGTGTGTGAGTGTGTGTGTGCGCAGGCATGCGTGTGTGTGTGTGCATGCATGTGTGCTTTATGTGTGTGTGTGTGTGCGTGCATGCAGGTGTGTGTGCTTTGTGTGTGTGTGTGTGCGGGCATGTGTGCTTGTGTGTGTATGTGTGTGTGTGCGTGCGGGCATGTGTGTAGGTGTGTGTGGTGTGTGCGCGTGCATGCAGGCATGTGTGCTTGTGTGTGTGTGTGTGTGTGTGTAATTCATCCCACTATGGTATATCATATTAAAATTGGCGTGGTACCATCAACCACAACAGATTTTAGTAGTCATGTCAATACCTACTACATGTTTTGGTCATACTGACCATCGTCAGGCATTTAAATACATGATTTTAAATTGAAAATAAAATGCATATCTATATTTTAAAAGTGTGAAATCTTACGAATTGTACAAGCTGTAATAATCTTTATGCAGCAATTAAAATACGAATTTTTTTTTTAATATTTCTTGTTTCTGGTTTCTTTATTGTATGTCTCCTTGTTTTGTCCATGAGTTGTTAAAATATTTTAACTCGAGTACTTACTTGCCTGATGTACTTGTGGGCAGTCATAAGTTCTCTTAAACCCAATAGAAAGTTGTTATGCCTGCAATAAATATTTTGGTATTAGTATATAGACAACTTTATGTGTATTACTTCTATACGTGTTTTTGTCATTGAATTACGTACATTCTCTTTTATATTTTAATTGCTACATAATGATTCTTATGGCTTGTACAGTTTGTGAGAGCTCACAAATTTAAAATATGTACGCATTTTATTTTGAGCCTTAAAATCATGCATTTAAGTACCTGAGCATGGTCAGTTCAACTGAAACATGTAGCACGTATTGACAGGACTAATAAAATTTGTTGTGGTTGTCGGCAACACGTGTGTCAATTTTAATTTGTGTTGTTAGACTTAGTTAAGAAAATTGCCTGTGTATTTACCACTTTATGGGGAAACAAGAATGGAATACAACATATTGGTAGACAAGTTGTGTTAAAAGTGGTAACGAACAAGATCCAGGTGTGGATTGTATGTTAATATTAACCTACATTTCACATTTGATATATTCTGCACTTTCAATGTGTTATGACATTTAATAAGCACCTTCCTTTTCCTCCATGTCATACAATATGTATTCCATAATGTGTCAGTCATACACATTGCTCTATTTTAGTTTTTATGAATTATCCTTAATGAAAGGAAGTGGCTTTTTACAATATTTGACTTACATAATACGATAAGGACACAAATGTTTTTAAAATTTGACTACAAGAAAGTGAAGAGGCCTTAGGATTCTGGCAAATTTCTGTCTTCCAACAGTGGCGATGCGGGCCAGGATAGCCGTTTTGGTATAGCGGCTCAATATGGGCTGGAGAGTCAAGGAATCGAATCCTGGTGGGAATGAGATTTTTCATCACCCTTCCAGACCAGTCCTGGGGTTCACTCAGCCTCCTGTACACTGGGTACCAGGTCTCTTTCCCACAAGTAAAGCGGCCAGGTTGTGGCATTGACCACCCGCCCCATTCTGGCACCTAGGTTAAAAAAAGAGCAGAGGTATATATCTTTTCCCCCTCTGGGCCTTCATCACCTGTTGTTGGGTGATCTTTACCTCTACCTTTAGAGGGGGCAGTAAATATTGGCCCATTCCATTCCACTGCACCACAGAATTTTTTTACAGTAGAGCAAATTACAACACACCAGTAGTATGTGAAAGGACTTTCGCCATTGTCTAAAAGCACATATGCTACACTATACACACACAATGTTTCGAAAGCAGCAACTTTTGAAATGTGTGTGGGTTTTTAGACAATGGAAAAAGTCCTTGTGCTTACGAATGATGTGTCACGTGCTATTCCAAGTGATGATTTTTGCTGATGACGGAAGTAAGTTTTGTCACAAAAACATAGACCTGATTACATTTGTTTTAACATCCAAAGTAACAGTTGCTTGAATTGCTGACATAATCCAGGCAGATGTAAGTTTAAATGATTTTGCCAAAACAAAAACTCTTACTTATATATATATATATATATATATATATATATACACACTTGTTTCACCTTTAATATTTAGAACTGGTCATTTGTGACATGCATTCTATTGTTTGTGTAATCAGGGATGAAGTAAAATACTAGATAAAGCTCTGACAAGCATCATGTATGCCATGTAGCATCTGTGCTTCCATTTCAAGCATTGTAAGTGCATTTCCTTGAAGTGTCAGTCTGTGCCGTAATAGTCATAACTCAAACAAACCAAAAATACTTCTACTTCAGTTATTCTCATTTCACTTTTCTGTCATGCCAGAATTTGTTACCCTTCTGATTGTGAGCAATATAAAGTGTCCTTGAATGTTTTTTGTTACGGTTTATTTGGTTACTGTATCACTGATATGAGTGAGTGAGTGAGTTTATCAGGATGATGGGCAGGCCTGCGTCACTGTGAGATAGTAACCTCTTATCTGGTGTAAGCATCAGTGCTCACTGTGCACTGCTGTACATCAAGTGAGTCAGAATGTTCATGCAGCCATTTTCCTGGACACTGATATAAATGCTGGCATGAAATTTTATGCCTTTTATTATTGTTGTCTATTGGAATGTTACAGAAGCTTCTCTCCCATCAGTGGTTATGGTCAGTGTAACAGTACAATGTTACTGTCATTCCTTAATTTGTTGATCATTCCAGGTCAAACATAGAAATGGATCTGGCCTCGTTACCATAATTTTATTTCAACTGGATATGATATGTATTGAGAGAAGAATTAAATGTTTGGATGTTAAAAAAATGTGGCGTAATGCCTTGCTCATCACTTTTCTGGGGATTAGTGGCAAATGGCAAAAGTTGTTGGAAGTTGTAAACTTCAGGAATTGTAAAATTCATAAGCTTAGCATTTATTAATTTGTAAATAATGTAAATAAATTGCAGAGCTGAGTATGAACATTTACCAGGTGACCAGAATGTGGGTACTGGATCTCATTCCTGGGGGTAGGCAACCAGGGCGTTGTGTTGATTACCCACCCTTTCTTAGGGCCAGAGCTACAGCTCTGCCTTCCGTCTGCATCCTTAACATGTTAAGAGGACTGTGTTTACAATTTTACCTTTGTTACCAAGAAACTAAATGGGTACAGTATCATGGTGCAAGTTACAAATTATTTGTCAGACGCTGTGAAAGTTTGTGCTTGGAATGAGCAGTGTATTTATTTTTGTAAAGTCTTCACTCGTTGTATTAACAAGTTATAATGATAATCCAAGCTGTTTCACAAAGGAAATGTGAGTCTGCATGAGTTCATCAACATAGTGTAATAGGTGTGTTTGTGTTCTTGGGATATAGTTTTTTGTCCCCATTGTGTTGAAATAATGCCTTATCAAGTACCCAGACTCAAAATATAACCACTGCGGTGCACATAGTGGGCTCAGCATGTTAAATGACAATGATATCACCACTGACTTTGATGGTGGTGGTGGTGATGGCAATGGCAGCCATAGCTAATTGAAAACAGTCATGGATTAAAAGCTAAATTATTTAAGGTTTCATAATTTTGACAGTGGGGTTCCTCTGGATTTTGAAACTGCTCTGACATCCATTTACACTGCATGGTGATGCAAGCTAGAAGACCACCTTCTGTGAAAGAATGCTTACAAGATGGCAGCTAATTGATTGGTTTTGGCAAAATAGTTGACCAGTCACCCCCCCCCCCCCAAAAAAAAAAAGAAGGGAAAGGAATTTTAGAAAATTAAAGAGAAAAAAAAAAAAAAAAGAAGGAAATAAAACCTAAAAAAGGGGAG
>Ga0123354_10013658_pt1 | contig 12613 bp, 7 predicted proteins | sample TergutLab28metaG_2_FD_97872 | JGI IMG/M metagenome (GOLD analysis project Ga0123354, IMG submission 97872) | Labiotermes labralis P4 segment gut microbial communities from Petit-Saut dam, French Guiana - Lab288 P4 | ecosystem: Host-associated > Arthropoda: Insects > Digestive system > Gut ... | reverse complement strand
ACAGTAGGCCTTCTGTGACCTATGTAATTGACGGATAGTGGGCCTACTGTGACCTATGTAATTGACCGACAGTAGGCCTACTGTGACCTACGTAATTGACCAATAGTAGGCCTACTGTGACCTTTGTTATTGACGGATAGTAGGCCTACTGTGACCTATATAATTGACCACTTAACGTTTTCCCATGTGGTTCTCGAAACCTTCGTAATGACCACGTTCGCGATGCAGCCCATAATCGTGTGCAAGTCACATTTGCAGTGTGACGATTGCAACGAATGCTGGTACCATGCTCTGTGATACTGTAAGAACGCTGTTGGGGATATAGCACGTGCGAGTCGCTTAGATAAGAAGATCCTCTTTAGATCAAACATAGCATGTCGAATTTCAAGAAATTGCGGTGCTGAATTATTTGGTTGCTAGAAGTGTGGCGTTTCGTGCTGAATCGCCATGTTTGGGAACTTGGCATTACCGACCCCTAGACGGACCAATCAGACTTTATTTTTTACTTTTTATCAGCTCGTAAATAGCCGGGTTAGTGCTTCAAATTTGGCCACGACTGCTTCCCGCCGTACGCTTTTCCATTTGTTCATTACTCGTCTGTCACTCAGTGTGTTCATCTGCAACTGCTGAGATTGTCGGATACACCAGAAATCAACAAATGCTTGTTTGCTCTGTTCGCAGTATGATAAAACTCTTCCGTGCCACACATCCCCAACAAGACAAGCCGCACCTGCGCCAGCCGTTGGAATTTTTCCTCATTTGCGCACGTACGATCGCATCCAACAGGACATATTGTTTCTTACACATCGTATGTTGGTTCATACAAGATATTATTTACTGTTTAATGTAGGGTAAGAAATTGAAAAGCGACAGCTGGAGGGAATATTCATGAGTACATTAAAATGTTTTATTCCACTCGTCGGTTTCGAATTTGCGGTAGAGAATGATGGGCAACGAGCGAGGGTGTTGACCGTTAAAAAAAAACTGGAAGTTAATCATTTTAAAGGGGTTACACTTCGTACAGGTTTGGGGGTTTTCAGGAGGTTGTCCGCATCTGCATACCATTTGAAGAAATCTATATTAGATGGCGTCCTTTACTGTGTTGCTAAAATATGGAACAAAACGCAGTATCCATACAGTTCATACATCAACAAATGCACTCTTTGTTGAGCTTGATAAAGTGTTAAAATTTACGTTAAAATCACTTTGACTTGCTCCTACATGTTTCGGTCTACGACCGTGGGTACTGGTCGCTTTGTTGAGTGCGACTGGCACTCAACGCGGTACACACACCACACGTATGGCATGCTGCCACACCACCGCATGACATAACGACGTAGTTTTTTTTAAAAAAGAATTTTAACCTTACTATAACTTTAGCTAGGCTCTAATGAAGGTTCCCTGATGACGGTCGTAGACCGAAACATGTAGGAGCAAGTCAAAGTGATTTTAATGTAAATTTTAACACTTTATCAAGTTCAATAAAGAGTGCATTTGTTGGTGTATGAACTTTATAGATATCAAAATGCACGGTACAACGAGAAAAATTAAACGCAGTGTATTGCTTAACATGATGTTCCAAAAATGTAATTATATTAACAAAGTGGAACAGATTTAATTCTTCAGAAAACGGGTTCATCCATTGATTTAACCGGAAGCATTAGCGACACTTCGTGTTTAATTTAATTTGTAACCTGCGGAGGTTGAACACTTTTAACTGACAGGAGGCAGTAGGAGTTCCTAAATCGTTTTTAATAATATCTGCGACTTTCGCAATCGCGTTTAGAAAGACTCTGGGACCCATTTAGCCGTGTTGGCGTAGTCGGTATAGTGACTGGTGTATGGACTTGTTAGTCAGCCAAGAAAGCGTGATAATTTCCTGGCTGGGGCAAGGAATATTCTCTTTTCCAAAGCGCCCACATCGACTGCGGGGCACATCCGGCTCCTTGTTAAATGGCACTTGGCGACTCTTCCCCGGGAATGAAGCGGTCAGGGGCTGAAGTCGACCGCGCACCTCTAGTGCCGAGGTTAGGACACAGTGGAACTATACCTTCACTCCCCCATATATCTTCTCGGCGTTCACAAAGAAAGCTTTACCTTACAGATATGCGTAGCTTAACGACGGAGATACGTTCTGAGAAATGCGTCGTTAGGCGATTTCGTCGTTGTGCGAACGTGTACTTACAGAAACCTAGATAGTATAGCCTACTACACACCTAGGCTATGTGGTATAGCCCGTTGCTACTGGGCTACAAACCTGTACAGCGTGTTACAGTACTGAATACTGTAGGCAGTTGTAACACAATGGTATTATATATATATATATATATATATATATATATAATCTTTTGGGACCACCCTCATATATGCGGCCCTTCGTTGACCGAAACGTCGTTATGCGGCGCATACCTGTGCTTTGTTGGGGCCCCGTCTTTCTGCCAACTGAGTACAGGAAGCTTTCCTGAGGATAAAAAAAGGCTTGCAATTGGTTGTTAGGAACGTCAACGGACATATCGTCTTAATAGTGCGATCCAGACAAGAACTGTGAGAACTTACCTTTCTTGACGTCAGTGATAAATACAGTCGTTGTGTTTACATTAATGCTGAAACGATGCCAGCACCTTTGATTGCGTGACTGTCTTTCCGTTTGATGTATTTGGCAGCTGTTGGTAAGGACATAACTTTGCGGTGATGTGATCATTGCGATAGTTATATAAGTTGTGGTTTTAAACTCATTCAGCTAGCGAACCGTGTTATATTTGTACCCTCGTGCAATGTTGTTTACGTAACAGCTAGCCTAAAACAGTGACTATAGATAATGCATAGAATTCGCAGACTGATTCGGTAGCTCTCCTGCAGAAATGATGTTAACATTTCGCACGAACTTTTCTGTGACGTCATTAAGGTAGCTAAGGGTTTCATGGTTATTTGTTTCGTATTCAGTGTATTCGCTTGCTTGTCTGAAATGTATTGTAATTAGGTTGTGTATTGAAATATTCATTACAGATTCTTTTATGATACGTGTTATGTTTTGCCGCTATCTAACGCGAGTTTTGTAGCCTTTAATTAAGATTGTTTACGGTCTGCCGTAAAGAGAATAAAGTCTTCTAACGATCTAAAATACGAATTCCGCCTAACTGTACACAAATTCAAAGACTGCCCTGCATAGCCATTGTAAAGACCAGTGCGTGAAAGCTAGCGCAACTGCTTTTGTTTGTAGACGCATTTTCTGACGTGAAGCCAGTCAAGATGTGAAGGACTGGATGTAGTCACTTCTTGGTTAGCGTGTTGTTGGAAATATTGCAACACTGGAAGTGCGGCAACCTCTGTACACTCTAGAAGAGCCTTTATGTTGGAGGAAGGAACACAAGAAACGTGCCGTAGGGATTTTTTGGGTGCAAGAGGAAGAAAGAGAAAGACTGAGACGAACTTTAAAAGCAGGACTTCTTTTCTTCTGATCACTCATCTCGTGTTCATCTAACAAGATGACGCCTAACAGCATGAGTGGTGCGCACGCACGCGCGCGTACACACACACACACATACACACACACAGCGGCCAATGGAAACTCCACGGTGCAAGGTATGGGGAAGTTGATAGTCGTTTGATGGTCAATAAAATTGTCTGCTTTTACGAAACCCGAAGCTTCATTATAATGTTTACATGGGCCCTGCCTTCTGCCAGTTGAATTCAGTCAACACGCTTATTCCTGAAGATCCATTTTAATATTATCATGCAATTGAGATTTTCGACCAAAGTCTGTAAGCATTTATCATCTCCCCCTCCCAGGATGCTGCACCTCGCACTCATTTCTTATTTGTTGATTTAATCACACGAATTAAAGCACATTAGATGGCGAATATGAATTGTGGAGCCGCAGCCTGTGCATGATGAGAACAGTTCCGCTTTGCGTCCTTGGTTTTCTTGGCGCCACTCCCACGGTATCTATGTTCGGACATACAGCAGCTTCATACATGGGGTAGGCTTTAATTTAGCTTTAGTGACGACATGTTAGCACTTCAACATCAGGGTGCCCTAACTAGGAGTGAGCTATTGTGCCACTTACCCGTGCCAATCTTGCTTGGGGTGTAAAGCGACTTCCAGGCTGAAGGACGGGGATGATGCGGTTTCCCAAAAGGGGCTGGATCATTCTCTTCACTGCCACGTACTTACCGACTTACTGAGTCCCACTGAGCCTCGTACCCAATGGGCATTGCCTCAGTAAAACGACCGGAGTGTCATACAGACGACTCCCGTCTGTAGGCGGAGATAATATGTGATGTTAGGTACAGCAACAGTTATGTCTTTGACATATATTAAATTTTACGAAGCTCTTTACCTGCAGTAAAACATGTTGCTTTCTTCAAGGACCAGTTGACTTTATTTATTTACTGTTATTAACTGGCACGTTTGGTGCTAGAAGCTTGGAATGAAACACGGGCGTGTTTTTCCTGACTTTTGTATTACGTGCACAAATGTGAGCCCGGGATTTGGTATTCTCACGGTATTCGCATGGAGTGACTGCATGCAGCTTGGAACAAAAGAATCCGCTGTTTATTGTAATGAACGTTAATACTGTTTTGTGTTTGTTTTGGCTTTCTTCTGCTCTCCTGAATTAGACGTGGTGCAGTGAAGTAGTGTTAATGCGTGCCGGAGTGCTGTATTGCGAGAAAGTTCTCATAGCGGCGTTGCTGAGGATTCAGCCTTTCCAGAATGTTACTCCGTGTCGACTGGTGTTAGGAACGAAGTGCCACATCGTGGGGTTGTATTTTTTGTTCAGTTCCAATAATTATTGGAATTGCTGGCCTTGCAAATACCGCATGAACTGCAGATTAAAATTACCGGGTACTGCTGTTCAGAGTTCCTCATATATTGTGTTAAAATGTTATCATTTGCTGAAATTACTTCGGTATGCTGTGGCCCGGTTCTAGATTTTTAATTAGGTATAGGAAAAGAAACACAAGATTTAATTTAATGGCAGCACGAAATACTCGTAGAATACGTGGACCTGATGGGAGACAGCGCTCTTCGACGGCTTACGACGGAATAGTCCAACGATATACAGAATTTACAGGTTGCAAAATGAATGTCGGAAGTCTTCACAAGTCTGCGGCCGGGGTGTGAAGGTGACCTCTCACCTCCGTCTTGCGGCGGTTATCTGTGCAGGAAGCTAACTACCATTCCCCCACATGCATCCATGGCAAGGTACATAAACACGAGGACACTGCCTTTACCCTTTGAACCGTTCTAGCTAGTGGTTTCATCAGCCGGACCATGGGTAGTCCTGCGTCCTTTTCGTATACAGAGGAAACTGTCCCTTTGGGTAGCGTGATGACGGGGAGGGTTCAGGGTCCGGCTATATTGTTGTGCTTTCTTTCCAAACCTCCTTCTCCTGCGACCCGTGGTTGATCAATATCCTGGCACCCTGTAGAATAAAACTGGAGTCGTTGCTTGAGGTTTGGAACCACTGGCGTGATACCTCTTGCTGAACTGCATTTAATATCGTTAGCCACAAGTTAATAGTTCTGGTCCTCGTGATAGCGGCGACGTTGGTACTGTAAGGTGCAGCATTACAGAAAGAACAACGCAGACAACAGCAGTACTGCTCGGTGTTCAACTAGTGTGGGCGCAGCCCTGCCAAAGTGTAATACGTGACCAATTCATATCGTACATATCGTACAGAACACACACTTGCTGTTCTCCTGATACGAACATTTACAGTTCTACATTGCTGTGACTTCCGCATTTTATGGACCAATTCTGCACATACGTTTGGTACATGTGCTACGAACCTCGAAATATTTGCAGTTTTTAAGGACCAAAAAATTTAATCTATTTCGTAATTTAGTTGTGTTTTATATATGCTTGTTTGATATAGAACTCCCTGGGGATGATCTGAAGAAGGTCGAAACATTTCGGAGTATTACTGAATTATATGTGCAAGTGTATTTTTATACTTGTGCATTTATTGGTATTCAACTCTTAAACTTTGTTGAATGTTTCACACACGTGAATGTAGATGTCGTATGGTTACTTCATGTACACCAGTGGACTGTCGCGTGATTAGCCGTTTTGGGGACTTTTGGATTAAATGGCTTTCAAAGTTATCAGTAGGCCTACTTTCTGCGTTCATCTTTTTTGGCTTTGTAGTGTTGGTCATTCGGTGTCATCGCTCTGAACAGTCATGTGGAACATTGATGCCGCGGATCACAGAGCTGTGGATTCCGTGACTGCTGGTGACCTTGAGTAAGATGCAGGACCGTTCCCTTCCACCATTCACAGCTCTCAAGGTTACATGAGGCGGACAATTGTACTGTTGATAAATACGCCAGATTCTTACAGTGAACTTCCGATTCCATGGTAAATGGCTCGGTTTGGATATAATTGTAGGGCCTACAAATAGTGCAGTTGGTTGAGGCACTGCGCTACAAGCTGGAAGGTCGGGTTCGATTCCCGATGGTGTCATTGGAATTTTTCGTTGAGTCTTTCCGGCTGCACTATGGCCGTGAGGCGACTCAGCCTCTAACAGAAATGAGTATCAGGAATATTTCTTGGGGGGGGAGGGGGTGCGTAGGGCTGACAACTTTACCACCTTCATTTGCCGATTGTTTTGAAATGTGGGAGCCTTAACCTCCTGGAACCCTCAGGGCCTGTCCAGGCATGTACAGGATTAGCTTTACCTTTGACGTTTGTAACGGTAGCCGAAGCCAAAGGTTCACCATCTTCTGTAAAATGTCTTAATGTGTAGTGGGAGGCCGTGGATCGTCCTTTTTGGTTTGAGCTGTGAGCCTGAAGGTCGTATTTCAGTTAAACTGTATGTGTAGTCATCCATCCACAGGCCATGTTTGGTCCTTATCGTGAAGCTGAATTCGAACTAAAGTAATTTGTCTGAAATAATTGCTTGTCATAAATTGAGCATGATTCTGTACGTCGGTCCAGATCAGGGGATCTCAAACTCAACTCGTACGTGGGCCGGACGTACGATTCTGAAATGTATGATGGACCGTGCCTCATTTTCAGCAGTGTAAGGTTAAGTGTTAGAAATTTAACTTAAGATTACGATTACCGCATTATTATTATTATTAATTTAAAACTTCGTTGTGCTTTTATATTTGATGATGTTTGTTGTCATTCACTTCACGTTCACACATGCGTTACAAAAATCCCCTCGGGAAAGTGTTAGGAGAAACTGATGGATTGTGTGTTGACTGGTTGGTCCGATCTTAAGTTAGCTGCTTTGCAGATTGGTTGGAGACGTGGCAACGTCTGGACGGGGAAAGGATTTTTTTTTTATTCTGAGTGAGCTATTACTGGAAACCGCTGTCATAGCAGATTTCACATGTCCCGTCTGTTACTCGAGATCTGCTTTTTATCTTATATTATTGTTTATAAATGAAACAAAATTTTCACACATGCGCACCACCGAACGCTGCAATCATTCAGTCCAAAGGACATTTGTAGTTTTTTTAGGGGGGGGGGGTGTTAGAACAAAAGTCTTGATATTTTGATCACAAACTTGGGGGGGGGGGGGCGGGGGGGACGTTGGTTTCACATTGAAAATTGACGAATACCGCTTTCAGACTGTCTCGAGACACGTGAATGCCTGCCATCAGAGAGCAAGCGAAAATCGTAAATTCCGGTTCCGGAATATGGAAGCCCTGGAATTGATCGTGGAGCGCCTCTCGTCGCAGAAAAATTTCCTCGATTATTATTAAATATACCCAAGGAAAATCGTTTCTTGGTGTTCCAGATGCGGACAGTAAACGAAGTTATGCGCATCTAATTGATTTTCCGACAGTCGGCGCTGAAATCTGAAAAGCTTGACGCTGCCAAACATATCTGTAATGAGCCTGCATTTCCCTTGTTGCTCTTTGTTAGCAGTGACCTGTCACATCCACAAAAGACGCTAGATTATTTATCCATCCTTCATCATCCAGTTCTTCAGTTCCTTTGTTGTTCCGTTCTGCGAATGATCTTGTATACTTAAAAAATAGGAAGACGTGTCCTCGATACTCAACCCCTTCACATTAATGTGGTAAGTCTTTTCATCTTTTTTAATTTCTGTTTCTTCCAGTAATGTTAGGATTTCATGGTGGTTAGGAAAACTTACACAAATAAAATTCAGTTTTAACACCACTGTCCATTGCGTGAGTCGTCTTCGAACTTCGAGCACTGATTGGTTCTTGTTGTGTACACAGGAGACTTTGCCCTGTCACTAATAAACCCAACCATTTTCCCGACACGGCAATTCATGTTCCCTAAAAAGAGTCATTCGGAAACCAAATATCAGCCAGTTTTTCTTTCATAAGGACCAGAAGTTCCACTAATTGAAAGTCCTCGTTCACACCTTGAATGAAAACGGAGAGCTGCGCAATATATGTAACGTCTGTAGTCACACCAGTTACAATTTAGTATGCCACCAAATCGTTCCTTACTGTGACACTGTATACCTTCTGTCAGGCCATTCACGCGAATAGGCACTGCCTTCTCAGAGAGACATTTTTTAAAATTCTCCCTTTTTCTGGGCAGAGTATTTGTGCCGCATTCATTATACATATCTTCATACACGTTCCCAGAACGGTTATGAAATTTTTGCAGTAATTTGTGAAGTAACCGAACTTGCATAGAGTGCTACAATTCTGTTCACATATGAGGCGATCCACGTAAAATGACCTGGCGGATTGCTTGTTGGAGACCCCTGGCCTGTGTGTTGGTTTTTTATGTGGTAAATAAGTTCAAGCAGAAAAACTCTGATTACTCATACATGTCGCACGATCATGTATTTACACAGTTTCATTTTCTGTAGGTCCATGTCCCGATGTCTTAAGTGGCTGACTTCGAGTTGCTTTCATTTGCCCTGTGCCATTATCTAGCGCGAAGATTTTGCAGCAGCAAGAGGCTAGGAATGACCGGTGGATCGTGGATTGCCAAGGCTACGAGGGTCGCTATTGTGTCCAACTCTCCTGTGAGTTCCGCTCATTAAAATGACAGTACCAAGGTACTGGCAACGACCTGCGGAATTCGATCATGCGGTGAGGTTGACGTTCTGTTGCCTGGTCTTCCTTGCGTAATTCCATGGATAATAGACTGCCGTCATCAAACTGTCCTAAAAAGACGACACGACCCCTTGAAGATTGGGATCAGTTTAAATCAGGGGTGAACCATTTTCGAACACCTGTTCGCCGTGGCGACGAGATTTGTGCGGTGGCGACCAGTTGCTTCATGTCACGCTTCTGGCGCCTGGAATTTTGAGATCGCTGCCAGATTTTTGGAAAATTTATACACCTCTGGTTCAAGGTGTATGCAAGAATTAAGTTTCGACCTCAGAGACCAAAATCCGTCTCCCCTACAAAGACCAGTCAGTGATGTTAGGAACATAATGGCTGTTGTTTGTAACAATCTTACAGAACAGATTCATTGTCTTGGCAGGATGGGGAAATTGTAAATGTTACAGCAGGTGGTACGTGTGGGTACCATTGGACTTTAAACGGTTAAAGTTGCAACACAAGATCACGAGAATAATATTAAAATGTGTCTGAGTGAAATAGGATAGGAGGATGGTGTTAATTGTTGTTGTCAGTCGGGTAATTCGGACCATGCAGACCGAGTTAGGTGTCAGTGAAATATTGTCGGATGCCATGCAGAACTCAATCACGATTACCATTTTCTTTTCCTTGTTTTTTGAGTATCCAGAAGTTGCGTTTCCAGCGAGGACAGAGTGACTTTAAATCATCATTCGAAATGATGGCAGTTTCCACATGTGTTAGTGTTTGTGCAGGCTTCGTGCACGTGCCTGCTGGTTCACATCACAGAATTTGTATTATGTTGGCCCGAAGTAGTACTTAACCCGAGTGTTTTCATTTCGAGGGAGGGCAGAGGAATAACATTAGAACCTGGTCTGTTTGGAGCGCTGTTGCCACATTGTGTTGTCGCACTTCTGGTGTTCCGCGGCGTCTCCAGGTACAAAAACTTGTCTTTCCTTCTCTTGTGATCCTGGTATGTTCTCCGTTGACGGGACATGGTATCAGGCCAGAGCCACTTTGAACTATCCGCTGCCATGTTCTCTACTACTGTAGAACCTGCCGTTTATTTTCTAATCGTTCTTTGTTAATGAAATGAGATGGTAGTTCACTTGGTGCTTTTGATGGACAAGTAGGGTTGTTAAGAAGTTTTGTCTTCATCATGAACAAACCGGTTATGAGGTCGTGGGGCTCATCCATTTTCCTGTCTTGTGGTGTTTCACCGCAGTTAAAACGATCGGAGCGTGATGTTTATCACTCACATGTCTCTGACATCTTGGTCTAGAATGTATCCATTTTCTGTGCCTTCTTGAAAGTATTTGTGACTTGGTTTTCAGGCATGGGGGGTCGCTATATCTTTGTCCCCTTACGACCCTTGTGTGCTGTTAGAGGATACCGTGCATCGGTTGAAGTGACGTGGCGCGGCACCGCACCTTCTGTACAGTAAAGCCGTATGTTTGACTGAGCTGATGGGTGCGTTTCTTGTATTGATTCGATTATTGCAATTGACTCGCCCAAAATATACGAGTACACCGGTTTTATGCGCGTGTTATCAGCAAAGAAGCAGTACATGCGGAAGAAACTAGTATTGTTCAATCCGATGAAATTGCATCGAAATTTCAAAGACACGTATTTGAATAGTGAAGTGGGCGTCTCGAAATTTGCGCGGTCTTTGTGAACGTCGCGTCGCGTTTAGGCAGGGTGTGCGGAAAGGTGCCTGTGTTCCTATGATACACCAACATATCAGGCCTATAAATGAAGAAGAAGTACCCCATAGAACAGAGCCAGTAGCTGCAATGAGAGACATTCTAGTGTTCTACCGCGAGCTGGAACCGCATGCGTTCAGCACACAGCCATCGCAGTACTGGGACGTGGGTTTGTGTCCTGGGACATCTGAATTCAAAACAAGGCTGATAATACACGTTTAACACTGAGGCGCATTCATGCAATCATTGTTGCAGTGGAAAATCAATAAGTATTACATATTCTGAGTGTGTTTTTAGCCTTAGTTATCCAGCATGCATTGCGCATGTGCAGGATTCGTCATATGGCTTGCCCGGCTGTACAGTAGTTTTCCACATTACCTCTTAAACGGCTTGATATTTGGGAAAAAGTTATTGAACATAAAGTGCGTGTTTAATTTATCTACAAGTTTTGTCTGAGAGATTTCTCATTCTAAAAAGAAATGAGCCAGCGATGATCAAAATGTGTATTGGTCGTCGTGTAAAGAACCCTCTGTTCTTCTCGGATTTTAATGAAGCTTGAAATTTTATCGACAGATTTTCGAAACATACTCAAAAAATACTCGAATATCAGTGCCATGAAAGTCCGTACAGTGGGAGCCGAGTTGTTCCATGTTAACAGACGGATGTGACAAAGCTAATAGTCGCTTTTCGCAATTTTGCGAACGCGCCTAAAAAGCAGCTAGCAACTGCCTTCAAGGAAGGTGTGGTGCGTTGATCAGCAGCTTGGTTCGGTGTATAAAACTATTGTTGAAAGGACTTTACAGCGCGCTGCTGAATTCATATACGTTTACCTGGAAAATTGTCGGCGTTGAAGAAACATTCAGAGCCACAAAATAGAAGATCTTTAAAACTGAAATTAAAGGAGCATTAGGCGACAACCATTGGAGTATCCAGTGACATGTGACATTTTAAAAAAAAAAAAAGTTTGTCGCCTTCGACCTCCGCTGCTATAATTATCAGGCGTCCATACAACCGTTTGCAATATGCAGCCGCGGTAATGCAGTGGATCTGTAATCGTATGTTGACATGTTTGTTGTGTACCTGCTCCAGGAATGTGCAGTAGTATGTCTTCGTCAATATTACGATGGAGTACGGAATGTTTACTACAGCGATGGAGCATCTACACAGCACGGGAATTGGTTAAAATTTTGCTAATCAGCACCACAACGAAGAGGACTTAGGTGTTAAAGCAGGAGTACATTTTTCTCGCGTCATTACTTGGGAAAGGGCCATGCGATGACATGGGTAGAACTCGTAGCAAAACCGGTTACGATGAACCCCAAGGATTTGTATCAGTGAGCAAGACGCAGTTGCAATGAACTTTAATTTTGTTATGCAACGACAGATGAGTGCGAAGAATAAAAAAGCGTTAGAACGTGCATACAGTCACGCGCGCATCGGTGATGGAAACTGTCTCAGCACTTGCTTTTATTCTGGCATTCAGAACGAAACATCTTGGTTTATTTGCCTTCGGAGGGTTTTGATGTAAGTAACGGCAATATATGTGTAGTGTTTAGAAGAAAGTTTAACGTCGCGTTGTAATTTTTAACTTTCCGGTTTTGTCACATAACATCTCTCATATGCTTCTTATGCCGCCCTTCTTTCCTATTTGGCACTCTTCTCTGTAGAGATGTGTCAGTATAATATGCAACCGACACTAACAGTTGGTACAAAGTTTTGTTGGAACAAATACCGATGTGGCGTAGAACTGCCCACCTTTCGGCCTCGCAGTGCGCAAAACTTCTGCTTCCCCCCCCCCCCCCCCCCTTTTCCTTTTTTGGGCCACCCTTTTCAAACAAAGATTATGAGGCAGAAAAAAGGGGGAGCCGGGGGGTTTTTTTTGATTTT
>Ga0123354_10013657_pt1 | contig 12613 bp, 10 predicted proteins | sample TergutLab28metaG_2_FD_97872 | JGI IMG/M metagenome (GOLD analysis project Ga0123354, IMG submission 97872) | Labiotermes labralis P4 segment gut microbial communities from Petit-Saut dam, French Guiana - Lab288 P4 | ecosystem: Host-associated > Arthropoda: Insects > Digestive system > Gut ... | reverse complement strand
GACGCTTGTGAGTGCGGTAATGAACCTTCGGGTTCCGTGAAATGCGGGGAATTTCTTGACTAGCTGCGAACCAGTTAGCTTCTCAAGAAGGACTCTGCACCATGAAGTAAGTAAGTAAGTAAGTAAGTAAGTATAGACTGCATATATGGGTGGATAATATTAGGATGGATCTCCAGTAGGTGGGATGTAGGTATATGGACTGGATTGGGCTGGCCCAGGATAGAGACAGGTGGCGGAGGCTTGTGAGTGTGGTAATGAACCTTCGGATTCCGTGAAATGCGGGGAATTTCTTGACTAACTGCAAACCAGTTAGCTTCTTAAGAAGGACTCTGCACCATGGAGTAAGTAAGTAAGTAGGTAAGTATTATCCAAATAATGCACTAATATATAGTTCGTAGATACATTAAAAATTATAAAGTATTTATAAGTGCTCCAACATGTTTCGGATCACAGAGGATCCATCATCAGGGAGCCTTATACAGTGCTTGGGCTAAAATTACAAGTATGGTTCTATCGTGTCAACGGACACGATAGAACCATACTTGTGGTCGGTGTTATGGCATCATATGCTGCCATAACACCGACCACGTCCATGTCAACGGACACGATAGAACCATTACTGTAATTTTAGCCAAGCACTGTATAAGGCTCCATGATGATGGATCCTCTGTGATCCGAAACATGTTGGAGCAGTTATAAACATTTTATAATTTTAATTGTATCTACGAATTATATATTAGTGCATTAGTTGGATAATAAAATGTTTAATTTCATTTCATAATACATTTTTCCCCCCGAAGAAGGTCAAGGTTGACGGAAGTGTGTCTGAAGTTTTGTGTGAATGAGTACACCTTTGTCAGCAGCTGTACGTGCACAGCTGATCGTTGTTTGTTTTCGCTGTTGTTTATTATTAGGTAGAGGGTAAATTACGACTACATTTAAATTTCCAAAAATTGCTGTTCGTGTCAGCTTATTGCATTTTTTTCTGCCCTTCTTCAGAGTTGTGGTCAGTAAACTTCTGTCGGGTTTATTTTCCCCCACGTTTATTGTTCTTCGGTAGTTTTTAGACATGTTGACTTGTCAAACAAAAACATGTGTGACAAACTGGAAACTGGTGATATAAAGCCGATGATCCCACTTTTTTTTTTTTTCCAGACTTTGTGCTTATACAATCTGTTTCGTTCTTGTAATGAAACAGCGACCATTTTTTTCTTTTTCAAAATGTGGAGAAATCACTGCCTTTTTCACCAGTACCATTAAAAACTTGCTGGAGGAGATCTTTAGCCAGAATGTTAATTGCGGTCCCATTTTTCGTCTTATTTGAGACTTGTTGAATATGACCGTTATCGAGGACAACCGCCTCTGCCTGAATCAGTGTTACCGCATTGTTACCTTTAGGTAAAACTTTGACTTCATTACTGGTGTCAGGTAACAGTGTCATCCCATTACTATCGCTTGGTAACCGTGTCTCCTTTGAGGCTTCGATGCGTAAGTCTGTATCTTCGTGGATCCATCTGCTTTTCTTGGTTGCAGGAAAGTTTTGTGATTCGGCATCATGTGTCCCTTTTATCTTTGAACCAATACCGTTTCTAATCACGGGCGCTTCTTTGGCAGTGCCACGTTGATTCCTGTGAGGAGACGTCTCCGTTTCATGGTTGATATTTTCGCTGAGTACTTGGTCGGCCTGGGTTCTTATCTCTTCCCAGGCGAATGCAATGTCTTTAGACTCTGTCACACGACTGCATACCACAAACCGGATTATGTAATTCTTCCGAAACGTCGCCGCTATGACGTAGATCCTCTTACGTGCCATTAGACGTTCGTGCAGTCTCTTTGTCAACTGATCTGGTCCCTGGGAGTAAACACATGGGATTAATCATATCGATGTTGATTTTACATTTTTCTGAGTTGAAGCGTTTGTGCCTGTACTAGTATTCGTTTCATAGGTATAGGCCATTTGTCAGTTTTTGTCCGGCGAAATTTTCAATCGGAAGGCTAGGATAAAGTTACTTGTACAGCAGTAGCGACAGGGGTTTGGCAGAAGAAACATAAAAACCACCGTGCCCTTGCCACCTCACATACAGAGTAGGCCCGTCCGCCGACTCTGCTAGGATCTTCGCTGGCCAAAAACTGACAAAGTCAACACGTTGAGCCACCTTAATCGCTTTTACCATAGGATATCACATGCATATCTCTATCGGTATTCATGAGAACAGAAAGGCTACACCACTGGAGGAATATACAGGGAAGTACGGTGCAGGGGGTTTGATCCCTCGGACTACTTTCTGTGGCTTCATTATAGTTATCGCAGCCGTCAATATGCTGATGAATTGAAACTGAACGTTAGACTAACCCATCATTTTATGGCGAATTTTCTTCCAACATTTATTTAACTATTATGTCGCTATGGCTAGATTTTTCTGGGATTAGATATGGCATTTTATCCGTTACCAAATGTACCGGTACTAATTGCACGGTCGTGACTCGGTCATCACAGTATCGCTTTTTGATATCACTTTGTGAAGGTGATAGTAGTACTTTAGTACCTGCAGTTTTTGTTTCAGTTTATTTGGACCTATCTGTGAAACACGGTCTGTGGCTCAAATGAAAGAAATTAACACGTAGCCTAAAACAAGGCTAATTTGAAAAAGAATTATTTTTCATAAGGATATTAATTGAATAGGTTTGACGTTCATAGGGCCGTGCATCGTAATATTATTTCTATAGTAAAACCAAATAGTTGTACCAATGTATCAAATTTATTTTATTTTGGAACGACACTCTACATGTTTTGGACGGTCTTTCCGTCCGTCATCAGGAGTTCAAGACTGTACATACAGCAACAGGCATTTGTCAAACAGGTACTGCTGTCTGCTTGCTAGCAAGCAGACAGCAGTACCTGATGATGTTGGTTTTACTATAGAAATAAGGTGGTATAGGATTTTGTTGCGTGTTACACATAAATCGCCACATGCATATATGTATATATAATACCCTAGATGGATAGTTATTTTCTCTCTGACACGCGCACTGAGGCCAAAGAAACAGTTGAGCATTGATTGTGCCCTCTGTGTACTACTACCGGCTGGTAACACTTATGGGCGCAATGAGCTCTGGTTATGCTCTAAGAATAAGAGTAATACTAATGAAAGATGGCGCGAAGTAACTCCTTAACCTTTTGACGCCTAATGTCAACTATAGTGGTCATACCGCACCGCTAACCTCTAAAGTTGCATTTTATATATTTATTCAACAAATATAGGTACTGAATATTTTAAGCATGGTTTATACTCTCCGTTTTTTTCTCTTCAAAATGCAGTTTGTTTCATAATTCTAACTTATTTGGTTCCTGTGTTATTCACATTTTATATACAGGGTGTGCTAAAATTAAAAAAATAATTCCGGCGCCAAAAGGTTAAGATTATGACAGCGTGCCATGCGAAGGGAAAGTGGTTAGTTATACACAAGACAGGACGTGTGCGTATATACGTAACAATGAGTCGCCTTCGCGTAACTCTATTTGCAGTGGAAAAGCATTATTACATATTGCGAATGTGTGTTTTTAGCCTTTCGTATCCAGCATGCAATGTGGCCTGTCTGGCTGCACCATATTTTTCCACATTATCACATAAACCGGACGATTTTCGGAAAAAGATTATTGAACTTAAAATGCGTGATGTTATTGTCTCTGCAACTTTTTCCTAAAACAGTTTTAATTCCAAGAAGAATCCAGCACATCGGTCTTCATGTAAAGTGCCTGTTTTTCATGTCAGACATTAAAGAAACTTGAATTTTCTCGACAGATTTTCGAAATAAATCCTCAAATATTAAATTTCATAAAAATCCGTCCAGTGGTAGCCGAGTTGTTCCACGCGGACGGACGGACGGACAGAGGGGCAGCCGGAAGGACGGACAACCATACATGTCGAAGCTTGCAGTCGCTTTTCGAAACTTTGCGGACGCACCTAAAAATTCTATGTTATATCCACACACTGCATTTATCTCTTCTACATGTATCTCAGAACAAACAGCTATCATTTATCTGTACAGCGTTACCTGTTTTTATAATTCAGAAGGAGTGTGTTTACTGTGCGGTACGAACTGGGTCTTTAAATATAATTCAGGTTAATTTTAGTCTTTTAAGTGTTAACTATAACAGACTGCTGCAGGTATGCCGGAGCCAAGGTTATGAATACAAGGAAGCTTCCATGGCATGACACTTGTGTATTGTTCTTGAAGTTATGAAAGAAACACTTTTGTTCTTATAATATAACCAACTAGATGCTCTAATTTCTTAAATTTATTTTTGGAATAAAACTCTACATGTTTCGGACAGTTCCTCTGTCCGTCGTCAGGAGTTTTTCACTGTTCACACAGCAGTGGTATATGTCATACAGATTTAAGCTGTCAGCAAACCTGTATGACATATACCACTGCTGTGTGTACAGTGAAGAACTGATGATGGACAGAGGAAATGTCCGAAACATGTAGAGTTTTATTACAATAATATATTTGAGAAATTAGTGCATCTAGTTGGTTTTATTATAAGAATTTATCACGATGCATGGTCACATGAACGTCAAAAACACTTTTATGTCTCTTATTCTAAAGAAAACGTTATATAAAACGGAAAATATGTGATACCTTGAGACGGAAACAGACGAGACCCAGGGCGTCTTCTGTAACAACATGAAAGCGGTTGTCTTCAGTAACAAGGGACTCGAACTCGCGAGCCAGGGTTACCTGGTGCCGGATGTAGTGTTGCAGACCCTGGACCCCATAGGACCTTAAGACCATCCAGAGTTTCAGCGACCGGAACCTTCGGCCTAGTGGGATCTGCCAGTGCTGTAACAGCAAGACAACTGATCTTGTAGACTGAATAAAACTATGCCCCTAGCCGAGACTCGATTAACGTCTCCCAGATGTAAACACATATTCACAGCAGTAACCTGCTTGTATACGTATTATGTGGCTACAGATAATATAACAGTATATAGTGTACGTCAGCACAATCACTTTATTATGTAAGGTAATACAAGGCTACATGTTTCGACTATAACCTAGTCATCTCCAGGCCTATATTAACATTTGTGTTACCAGATGCTATGCACACGGAAGGCTTATCCGTCCATTTAAAATACAAAAACAGCTACAAAAGGGAAGTTTTACCAGACAGTACCATCCAACAGTTAGAGCGTGAGACCATTTGATACCACACCTCACCCCCACGAAACAGCAAAATAGACGTACTACGACGTCACCCATAGATATACAGCAACCCACAGCCTCAAAACCAACGACAACGAGACCCACATCCGAAACTGATGAACAGCAAAGCACAGTTAAGGACGAATTTTATATAATTCAAAAAATTTTTAGACAAATCTGTAAAATACATTTTAAGAGACAATTTTACGTACCCCAATCCTGTATTTGCAAATCACAACTTTTAGACAAATGTTTTAATGAGGTATACGAGTATTCCACGAATGTAAACACGATGGGATCCCAAAGTGTGCATAGCATCTGGTGACACAATTGTTAATATAGGCCTGAAGGTGACTAGGTTATAGTCGAAACATGTAGCCTTGTATTACCTTATATAATAAAGTGATTGTGCTGACGTACACTGTATAGTATTATATTACGTTGAGAGCACATCGTGATGCTTCCATTCAAAAAAAAGCTACAAATAAAGTTGAGGAGTAACTGCTCACCTTGTGTTCGGAAAGTTAAGCGGGAAGAAAATTGATTGAAAGCTGAGAAAATGTTACCGGTTGCAGTTTCTTAATCTTGACATTTAAGTGGAGAAAGTTACATACTAAGGAACTGAACGGCCTGTTTTTTCCACATAATAAATTTCTAAAAAAATATTTGTAAGGGACAGGTACGTGGTACGCGCGGGAGTGGAAAACACAAGGAAGGCTATTAAAAAATTCTAGATGAACAAACAACATGGGGAATTAGCCATAGATGAGAGGATAATATTAATGTGGAAAATTAGAGACGTGGGGTATGGAAGTGTGAAATTTTGATGGTTCAGGTTAAAGTACAATGGCTGCTTTTTATGGAGGCGGTACTGAACGGTCTATCGGCTTCACAGAATTATGGAAAGTCTCTTTCTCTTTACACATAGTAATAATAATAATGTCGCTGGCTAAAATCTGGTGACATCAAGAGAGAAACAGAAAGTACAATAGTGGCAGCTAAAGACCAAGCAATTAGTACAAACTGTTTTAAGAACAAAATTTTGAAGGAAGAAATTGAGAGTAAATGTCGGTTATGTAAGCAACATGAAGAAACTGTTGACCACTTAATCTTGGGATGCTCCATTTTGGCGAAAAACGAATATTTAATGAGACACGATAAAGTTTGTACACATTTGCACTACTCAATATGCAAAACCTTAGGCACTGAAACCACAGATAAACGGTACACACACATGCCCAAGCCAGTGTATGAAGAGGGAGATGTCACAGTGTTGTGGAATCAAGCAGTACACACGGACAGAGAAGTTACAGCAAATAGACCAGATATAATAATTAAAAACAAAAAAGAGAAAACATGCACACTGATAGATTTGGCAATACTCGCAGACAGAAGTGTTGTGCAAACGGAAGCGGAAAAGAAGTTAAAATACAAGAGTTTATGTATAGAGATACAGCGAATGTGGAACCCGAAATGTACGATTATACCAGTAATAATTTGAGCCACTGGAATAGTAACGAGAAGCTTAAAGAAAAATTTGGAAACTATACCAGGAAAACATTCGATAGACTCACTACAAAAGACAGCTATACTTGGAACACCACACATAATACGGAAAGTACTGCAGTGTGAAGCTTGAAGCCTGAGCGGTGGGGATCACCGCTGGTTCAAGAGAAGTACCGGGAAGAAAAGGCCTGTGACAAAAGGCATGCATATCGTATAATAGTGATAATATAATCCGTCACGAATTAGGACTTCGGCTTTGTCCAATATTCTCTTGAAAGTTCTTCCAAGTTGTCTTCGTCCATTCGGTCTATAATTTAGCTTTATTTTTGGCGTCCTGTTGTTTTACATTCATGTTACATGTACATTTTAAAATTGAAGTCTGAAAATACTCAGCTTACACCGAGGAGATTTTTTGACATGTCCTTGGATCTTCTTTTTTCTGACTTAATTAGAAGACGATCGGCTAGTTGTATTTGATACAGGATCTTCAGAAAAATACTGGGAAATGGCAGGGCAAAAGTGAGCAGGAGGCTGGAAATGATTACGTAATAGGGAGCTTCGTGAGTTTGACTCTTCGCCTAACATTTTTTTTGGGTTATCAAATCAAGGGTTTTTTTTTGTCCACCAACAAAGTGTGTTTGATTGTGTTGCTTGTTGGTTCTTACGTCTGCCAACAGACGTATTTATTGGTTTTTATGCATATGTTTGACTATTTTACATTTTATTGGTTTTCTGTTTATCTTATCTGATTAGTTATTTATAATTTGCAGACGTATTTTATATTTAGATTTCTCAAATTGATGATTTTTTTTACACTTGCTTATGTAGAATTTATTTTTTCAGATATATTTGATAGTTTTATTCGCGGACGGTTTATAAATACTTGTATGCTGTATTTAGTAAATTTGTTTCTTAAGATTAGTTATTTTTCACCTGCGGATGGCAGGAGTTTTCTACCGAAACATTTTTTTTTACATATAGTATGACGATAGACAAACTTCTGGTGAATGTGGGTGATTTTAGTTTTGTGAAACCAATCGTCAAGAACGTAACATGTTACAAGTTGGTGAGTGCTTGTCACAAAAACACTGACTCTTTTAACACGCGTTATAAGATTTAAAACCATCATCGAGAGATAATAAGTCGGGAAATTTAAAAATGTTGTCTATTAAACGTCGCTACTCGAAGTTTAAAAGTTGTTCATGTTCGTTGCTCGATGCTGTCGCCTGTTTGTCGAGCCGTAACTCGTACCTAATAGAGAACATAGCGTGTCGCAATTACAAATCCGTTTATTCGCTCCCAGCGCCTACCTCTCAGTGAATAGTGTCTTTGTCTGACTATGAAATGTAACAATGACTAGAGATAAAAAATATGTATAGGTGTGTAGGTACACTGTGTTGTTTTTGCCCGATTTTAACAAACATTGGATGGCTGTCGACAAATTTTTGTAAAGCCCCCACATGCGAAATTTCATGAATATTCGTTCCGTGAGAGTTAGTCCATGATACTTGTGGACGGACGGACAGAAGGCCATGGCGGACCTAGTGGTCACTTTTTGTGCCTGAACGCGCCTAAAAAGGGATCTTAAAGAAAAATCATAGGATGATATGGCCTGGATTCATTTGTCTCAGAACTGGGATCAGCAGCAGGCTCTTGTTAAAGCGGTAATGAACCTTTGGGTACCATAAATTACGGAAAATTTGTTGAGTAGCTGAGCAATTATGTACGTGTTGAAAGAGTACTCATACACGGAGCCCGTTAGAAGAATTAAGTAACCCGCGGGTTTATCTCGGTAAATATACTTCTTGACATGTTTTATTTGAAGGTGTCATCATATACGGATGATTATGAGTGACAAATTCATACCTCACTCAAACGCAGCGAAATGCCTTGGCTTGTCGCTGGATGCCAAGCTGCGCTGGAAGGCACATGTCAAGGAAAAACGCGAAGAGCCTGGGCTGTAATACAAGGAAAAGTAATGGCTCATGGGAAGATCGGCCTTGTCGATACACAATAAGCTGATGCTGTAGAAACAAGTATTGAAGCCTGTGGAGACCTACGTTATACATCTGTGGGCTTTTGAGCTGGTGTAGTGATCATTAAAAGCAGAGCACAGTGAAGTGCACCATAAACATTATTAGTGTGTGATTAAAACAGGGCACAGTGTTAGTGCAGTAATCACCGCCAACAAAGGAAAAGACAGTGCGTAAGTAATCAAAACTAAACGGGTAGAACCGCTGGGCGGCACCTGAATTTAATATTCATTTAGCAGTTTAAGTTAGAGCAAAATAGCTTAGTCTTAAGGCTGGGTGTTACTGTAATTAAGCGCCGATATGTCGCTTAATAATAATAAAAAAGTAGTTTGATTTATACAAAGGCATACTATGCAAACCAAAAGTTCTTTAAAAGTTGATTAGTCACCAAGAGTTCTAAATGAAAATTATACAGAACTGTCATAAGACCAATAGTGACACACGCCTCAGAAACATGGGTGCTGAATGAAACTACAATTCGGAAAATGCTGGTCTTTGAGAGGAAAATTTTAAGAAGAATATTTGGGCCTACGAAAGAAAATCAGATATGGAGGATTAAAGCTAACGAAGAACTAGATAAACTGATAAAACATAAAAACATAGTCAATCATATTAAAGTTCAAAGACTAAGCTGGTTTGGTCAAGTACAGAGAATGTCAGATACCAGAACAGTCAAGAAGGTATTAAAATGGAATCCTGTAACCAAAAGATCACAAGGAAGACCCAAGTACCGATGGGAGGATAACGTAAAACGGGACATTTACCAAATGAAGGTTAAAAATTGGATAACTTGCGTCCAGGATCGACGGAAATGGAAAGATGTCGTTGAGAGTGCCTGAAGAAGAAGAAGGAGGAGAAGGAGAAAAAGAAGAAGAAGAAGTAGTAGTAGTAGTAGTAGTAGTGGTAGTAGTAGTTTGATTTATTTAAGATTTTCAGAAGAAACTTCTTTCGCCACTCAAGGACCTTTTATGAGGAATTAGTGCTTCATCTTACAAGCATCGTTACTAACCCTGTAGTCAGGCGTCAGCCCCTGGTTCTTATGCCTCAGGTAGATCCTGTCGACGTCAAAGGCCTCAACTAGGTGACTGGAATTTTTCACCCTGTGCGTAAAGAAAAATACACTTAAGGATGAAAGAAAATTGTGGGCTGGGCAACTGTAGACGTTAAATGTGTCTTACATGCTGTCATTGTCTGTGTGGCGTTGCTAGCCAATGCGACTCAGACACTCCTGTTCTTCGACTATGTCAGTTTTGCTTGTGGACTATGTATAGGTTCAGAAAACGGTACAGACATATGCATGCTCTAAGCGGAATTCGAACCCACGATTACAGTGTTAGAGGTTTAGAGTACAGTACACAACTCAGACCGCGTTGCACGTTGTATACCAAGCAGATCAATTTAATCCTTTCAGGAACAGAATCCTTAATTTTATATCTTCTTTTGAGACCAGCCTCGTGGTCTAGTAGTCAGTGTCTCTGACAACTAATCATGAGGTCCCGGGTTCGATTCCCGGCTCTACCGTGGGAATTTTCCCTGAAGGGGAGGATTCCCGCGGTGACCATGGTCTGGGTAGGTTAGTAGGATTTAGGTTTAAGGGCCCTTATGGCACTACGTCCTCCTATATCACCACTCACATCATGGGGACAACGTAACTGCGCCTCATGGGCGTCCCAAACTCAGAAGTCGGTTACACTCCTGCCATGCCCAGGAGGGAGGACCGCAAGTCCACAAGGACATGTGGTGGCATTGGAAAAAAAAAAAATATATATATATCTTCTTTTGAATGGAAGCATCACGATGTGTTTATAAACGTAATATAATACTAAACAGAGTACGTCAGCACAATCACTTTATTACTCAAGGCATTTACATAGGCTACATGTTTCGACTATAGTCATCTTCAGGCCTGTTTTTGTCATTTAAGTCACAAGATGCTATGCACACTTTGGGATCCCATCTTGTATTCCACGGATGTAATACATCCACACGATGGGCTCCCAAAGTGTGCATAGCATCTTGTGACTTAAATGACAAAAATAGGCCTGAAGATGACTATTTATAGTCGAAACATGTAGCCTATGTAAATGCCTTGAGTAATATAGTGGTTTTGCTGACCTACACTATTTAGTATTATATTACGTTTATTTCTTCTTCTTCCATTGGCACTACAGCCCACTGTGGGCTTTGGCCGGTCGAACAATGTCCTTCCATTTTTTTCCTATCTGCCACCAACTCTCTCCGTCTTCTCACTCCCAGCACTTGAAGAGCTCTTTCTACTTCCTCTCTCCATCTTTTCCTGGGTCTTACCCTTCTTCTCGTCCCTTTCACTTCTTGAGTGAAGATCTTTCTGGGCATCCTATCCTCCTCCATTCTCTCTAGGTGACCTAACCAGCTTATCCTTTGCCCTTTTTCAATTTTATTTAGCCTAAACACTTAGTCCGTGTCACACAGTAAACAGTTTCCGTCTGGATAAAAAAATTAGTTAATGCTTTGTAAGGAAACAATCGATCTTTGTTCTGAGATCCATACGAAAATACATGTGAATACACGGTGTTGGCAGAAGGTAGGAATTTTGAATGTTAAAAACCTGGTGGTACAGTACATAAAGTAACCACTGGACTTTATAAGGGTAATAGAACTGGCTAGAAATCCGAATTCGGAAGGTCCTGCGACCGGTCACCTCGACACAGGTTTTTCTTCGTTTCCCTGTGTCTATAAGCTAGTGCTGAGATGGTTCCCAAAATTCCAAGTTGGCCACTACATGCTTCTCATGTAGCCCTCCCGACTTAAAGTTATTAGTAACCAGTTTCATATTTTGTATGCATGTAACATAACCACTGCCACCGGGTGACAACCCAATTGCAGCTAGTAATTATTATTATTATTATTAACTGTGATAACGCGGATCTTAGTTACCACATGGCGGAGCATTCGAAATTGACAAGCAGCCACTTATGAGGGTTGAAACAGAACGAGTCGGCAAACTGCAGCCCGTTCATGACATGGCGGTACTCTGGACATACGAAGGCAGACCCTGGAAATATAAGAATTTGGGTTAATTGAATTGAATTAAATATGCGCTGTTCCAGTCCGACTATCACATTGACATTACATTTCCACCTAACCGACCTCACTTATAGCTTAGAGGTTCGTTTTTTTTTTCTTTTCAGTAGACCGCACGTACTTTCTCAAAAAATTCTGTTTACTTTTCTTGTCTCTTACTTCAGAGATACATAAATGCTGACTACCTGCGTACGCAGCGTCTACATGCATCCACAAGTCTTCCTTGTTGCATATCGGACCCAGTTCATCCAGACAGTCGAAGGCACATGTCCCTGTAGTACCCAAAGTCGCTACAACCTTCAATAAAAAAACGTCATTACATAACTGTTAACGTATAAACTTAGTAGGCCAATAAGAACTACCTACACAGTATAATGAGCCATGTATTAATGTAGTGGTGAACAAATCCCGGGCACCAGGTCGTTCGGGCGACGGAATTTTATAAGAAGCTTGCTTCCTGTCACATCTCTGGCACATCGTTCTTTGAGGACGTTTTTGCACTTTCTTGAAAACTTATGCACCCCTGTGTTAGTGGTTTATTTTACGACGCTGTCGGTATCTCAGAGTGTATGGAGTCGAATAATAGGATGGTAGGTGGAAGACAAATTGGCAGGTATTTGGAAGGAAGCAGTCGTAGCCTTACTGAGTAATTCTCCCGGTATGTGATGTTTTGAGGGTAAATGTAAAGTGATCCCGTTATAGGCCCGGTGTGGCCCAGAGGGTGGGTAGAGGTATAGCTCTATTCTTCCATGACCGCGGCACTAGAAGGGGGTGAGTGGTCAGCAGCACGCCCCGGCCGCACT
>Ga0123354_10013651_pt1 | contig 12616 bp, 7 predicted proteins | sample TergutLab28metaG_2_FD_97872 | JGI IMG/M metagenome (GOLD analysis project Ga0123354, IMG submission 97872) | Labiotermes labralis P4 segment gut microbial communities from Petit-Saut dam, French Guiana - Lab288 P4 | ecosystem: Host-associated > Arthropoda: Insects > Digestive system > Gut ... | reverse complement strand
CTGGCCATTATCTTCGTAACCGTTCAACTTTGGATATAGGTGTTTTGGGTTATATCGGTATACTTTAACATAAGGAACACTCTCCCGAAGTCTGGCACATTCCTCCTGGGACACCCTGTATATATTCGTTTCATGTATGTGCGCAAACGTGTTGCCAAACACACGGGAATTCTGAGATTCGGTCACAAAAATTGATGTCGGTGTTGAATATTGGAAACAGCAGTTTGCTGCGAAATGTGAGAAATCAACTTGGTCAAATAGTAACCTTGTATGACTTCTTTGAGATAATGTAGTGAAGGAACGAAACATTTAGACAAGAAGACTGCACTTTCCTGAGTGCCTTTATTAAAATGTTTTACAGCAAACACTCGCAAACCTACTTAATATTCTGCATGGATGTCGAACCACAGACACCTACTATTCCCTTAATATTTGTTATTTTCTTTCTGTGAAGAAAACTTTTAATGAAGTATATGCTGTGTATTCCATAAATTTACTAGTTGGATATTTGTGATTATTGACAACAACACTGTAAACTAATCAAGCAGCTCCGTCAGCCTCACGCGTCTTGTCCTCTCTGTCTGCAGAGCCTACTACCGACATCATTGGTGGCCCAGACCTGTACATAGACCGAGGCAGCACCATCAACCTCACGTGTGTTGTTCTATACAGCCCTGAACCACCAGCTTACATATTCTGGAACCACAATGAGGCGGTGAGTACATTTCTATTTCACTAAATATTCTACGAAATTTCAACGGTGAACTTCTCTGTGCTTGTGACACATCAGATTTATGCTTCAGCCGCTTTACTCCCGCGAAAGCGGAGCTGGGTTTACTTTGAACAGGAACCTGAATAGAGCCCACATTTGTTGTCTACAATTTGCGCTTCACAGAAACCTCTTGCCACGTTTCAAACACAAACGCGTTTTCAGAACTCGCCTCTATCTCTTAAGACACATTTTTTTAGATATTAGGAACTCTGAAATAGCAGATAATTGAAATACAATTTTAGCATACGTTTCTGCATAAGGAAACGCACATAGACTCATTTTACAGCATATGCCTAACAGTTCGCGTAGATTAGTGAAATAAACAGTGTTTATATCGCGAACCGCACGGAATAAATAAAACAACTTTTGCACAGTATGCAGTTATCTGGTGTTAAGCGCGGTGGTACTGCATTTATGCTGTACAGTAAGGTAAAACAGTCCCGTTACAGGCCTGGAGTGGCCCAAAGGGTTCCAGGAAGTTAAGGTTCCCAGATTTCATGACAACGGCACTGGGTGGTGGTAAGGTTGTCAGCCCTACGCACCGGCCGCCTTTACCCTCAGGAAATGCTCCTGGTACTCATTTCTGTTAGAGGCTGAGTCTACCCCAGGGCCATAGTGCGATCGGAAGGATTACGTCAATGAAAAATTCCAATGACACCATCTGGAATCGAACCAGTGACCTTCAGATTTATAGCACAGCACCTTGACCACTGTGCCACCGCGGTCCCCTTATGCTGTACAGTATGCTTTTAAAACTTAAGTTAGTTTAAAAAGTAGTGTGGGCCGTGTGCTTGGAAAAAAATTACTTTGCTGTTTACTGCAACTAACTACGTGGAGTGAGACAGCTTCTTTGCAACCTGATAGCTGTTAAACTGGTCAATAACTAGCCAGATATTTAAAACCAACTAACTCCGTGGAGCAGAGTCCTTTCTTAGAAGCTAACCTGCCCTCAGCTATTCGAGAATTTCCTCGCATTTTATGGAACACTAAGGTTCATACCGCATTTAGAGGCGCCAGCCACCTGTCCCCATCCTGAACCAGTTCAATCCAGCCCATGCTTCCCATCTCACTTCTTGAAGATTCTGGTATTTGTGGAACCCAAATGTTTATTGCTGCATGATACAGAGCACGTAGCTTTGAAGGCAGATCAATCGAATTCGCAGCCTAATTAAATATTTTAGATTCGTTTAAAAATATCCTTCCATTCACTCTCTGAAGCGTTCTTCTGTCTTGGGGTTTTGCAAAACGTACACAATACGCGAGGCAGAGTAGCAAAAAAATGAAAGAAATTTGAAGGAAGGCCATTTCAAACACTTTTCAAGATATACCCTCAGCGTAAATATTACGGTGATTTCCCTGTTCTACAAATCGTAGCAACAGTGCTAGAAATTAAGGTCCATTTGCTGTTATTCTCTATTGTAGAGCTGATTGATAACATACAGATAAACATGAACTACGTGGTGAACCAGATTTATAGTCTGGGCACGTGGAATTTACAAGATACGAAGTCCGTTTCATATTCCTCACTTGCTTATTGTTCCAGATCGCGATTGGAATAACTGTACAATAACTGTACAATAACTGTACAATAACTGTACAATAACTGTACAATTTTCCTAAATTTTCGAACTAAAAAAAGTAATGAGAATAATTTCACCAGTTCAGGCTTTGTTATGTGCATACTGACGGGCCAACAGTTTCACTTAATAGGCGCTAAAAATATGTGAACGTGCCTAACACGTTACGTTCCGTAGTCCATTCATAAAATTGCGCATATGGCAGTAGGAACAGAATCATTGTGAGGCGTATTTTCTTATGTAGGGGTTGGGGTGGGATTGGGGGGGGGGGGAGAACACATGCGGCCTGCTGTAGCACCGAACACCAACGGTATTTCATATGTGCTCAAATTTTTTTCGTCAAAGTGTGCCACCAACTGCGTGCGCCTAGATATTGCTGGCGCGTTAGTTACGATTTGTAACGTCAGCTCAGTTGTAAACAAGACTTCTTATTTCAGACGTGTGTAATACAGGCTTTGTATGAGGTGCTTGCAGTGGTTCTGATGTACATGTCATTCTTCTACGGTTTCAAGCGGTTGACCCAGTTTTTAGGGTAGTTTGATTACCCTCTTTTAGTCTACCCTGAAGAAAGACGTAGCAAACTTGTCCGAAACACTGGCAGTTATATACAAATCTACAAGGCATCACTTCCCAGATGAAATGGCTGTTCTTGGACTGCCTTGAAAATGGAAGCAGTAAACTGTGCCGAAACTTCGGAATCTCTACACAAATTTACATATTTCATAAGACTAGGATCTGCGGTGTAATGCAGTTTCGACTCCTAGTTACATTACGCGGTTCAGCCGCCACTGTAAACTGTGTACACAGTGATGGGCCCATTCTCTATTCCTACCACTTTATACATGTCTTCTAATCCTCCAGACATTTCTGCAGTCATTCCTATTGTGATCGTCTGGGTCATGTGTGTGTGTGGTGTTTCTAATTACGCCTTCAGTATCTCACATTATACAACGCCAAGATATTTGGTGATCATTGACTTACTAATTAGAAAGGAAATGTAAAGTAGTCTTGTCATAATTTGAAATACATGCCCGGAATTTCCCTGTAAATCGTATTCAGTGTATCTGTTCCCTGCGCACAAATTTGAAACCGTAACCTTTCAGATATGAAGTGAGAATGCTGCCCTCTCGATTTCTTGTTTATGGCACTGCGGCGTCTCGCAAGTTAGCACCAACCCTGAAAATAGAGGCAGTGTATTCCCCCGATAAAATCGTACGCACCTACAAGGTATACAACTGCATAATGTCAGTCTGCATGTTGATGAACACCTCAAATCTGACCTACAATTAACTTTAAATATTACCAAATGAGCGTACGTATAATCTGTATTGGTGACCTGGATGGTGCAGTCGGTATAGTGACTCGCTACAGGCTGGAGGGTCTGGTGTTCGAGCCTCGGTCCGGGCGAGATTTGCCGTCCCCGCCCAGAACGGCGCCAAGGCCCACTCAACCTACTGTACAACGGGTACCGGTTTTGTTTCTCAGGCGTTAGCGGCCTGTGCATGCCGTTAACCACACGACCACATGTAACGTCGAAGTTAAAGAAAGGGAACAGCTACACATCTACCCTCCTTCTGTGCCTCCATGGCATGTTATAGTTTGAACTTTACGTCTTATGGGATATCAACCGCCAATATTTGCAGCGTAGCTACGTACAGTGGCTCTTCGTCAACCATCCTTGGGTTAATGTTAAAGTACTGTTAGTTTATTTCGTTTTAGCAAGTCGTAAACCATAAATGCAAGTTAAACGTAAACTGTACTGCGCAACGTGGCAGTGGAGGCACACACAGGTGCTAATGGTATAACTCCACTTATTTTCAACCTCGGCGTTAGATGGTGGTGGGAGGTCAACGCCACTGGCGGCCGATTTACTCCCGAGATTGCGATCCGTTACCCACAATACACGAGGGTGCAGGGGCCCAGTGTTGGTTCAGACTGATGTGAACTAGAAAAATCCCTTACAACAACTGGTGTTCGAACCCCGCCAAATCCAATCTATACCGAGTCGCAACACCAACCCTGCTGCTTTGGCCCCTAAGTTATATCATACTTCACTATGAAGTATGATTAATACGTCAGAGAGAAATCTTAAGGGGGTGGCGACATTGGGAAACTTGCAGGTTATTACTGATAAATTTAAATGGCAAAAGTGTGTAATTAGGTAAGAAGAACTTCGAACAATAGAAATAACATAATAATAATAATAATAATAATCTTTATTATTAATGTGCTGGTACAATAGCCGAAGACCAACTACAGACCAGCACAGTAACATAAGAAAAATACGCAAGTAACAAACAACATGGCAAAGAGATAATTAAGAAATCACATCCAAAAAAAGTATTTATAATATCGTAATTGTTAAAGTAATAAATTGTTAAGAGATGTCATTTGTTCCTGAATATACTGATAGCACAGCTGAATTCCATTCATTGTATTAGCACGCAGAGCGCAGGACCAGGTGCTAAACCAGCATTCGAATGCGACACAAATATGCAGATACTGCGTAGCTATTTGAAGAAGGAAAAAAAGCAAGAAAGAACGTGTAAAACATAATCCAATTAATTACAAATATCCTACATAAATTAAAGCCCCGATTCACGTGATATATCACTGGCCGAACTACAAAAATCGGTTTAAGATTTCTGACTTACTTAGCAAAACTATTAACGTAAAAAAAGTTCTTAATCAAAACAGATCTTCCATTGGATATAGCAGTACCCCTCCTGATAGTATTAAACACTGAAGGGCATCTACTGGAAGGACACTTGAGACGTTTGAAATCGACATGAGGCCAATTAACAACTCTGACTTTGCTATTCGGCACGCGAAGGTCAACAGCTTCGAAAAGTGGAAGGAAATAATAATAATAATAATAATAGCAAACCGACATAACCATCCCTAACAATAAACCGGACATAAAAATTCATTATAATAAAAAAAGGAACATGCATGTTAATAGATGTTGCAATTTCTGGAGACAGAAATGTGATCAAGAAAGAAGCTGAGAAGGTTGTAAAACACCAAGACCCAATAACAGAATATCAGCGCATGTGGAATGTGAAAGCAAAAGTGATTCCGGTAAAAACAGGGGCGAATGGAACCATTTCAAAATCACTCAGACAATACCTGAGCAACGTTCCGGGAAAGCAATAAATTACGGAACTGCAAAAAAACAGCCATATTGGGTACTGCACGCATGCTATGGAAGTGCTAATGTAAAAGTACGAAACATATTTCACGGGCGAAATAACATTACATGTAGCACAAATTGTAAATACAGAACAGCTACAACACTATATACCCCAGAAAAATGGGTTGTTTTAGGTATATAATTGTAAATACCCCACATAAAGGCGATAAAACGGATAGTAATAACGATGATAATGATGTGTATACTGTTGCAATTAAAAACCCCATGTACCCGACTTACATTCGATCAAATGACTGTCTGTACCGTCCTTCAGCCCACTTCATAATCACGTGATCTACATTTTAGTGTTGAATTGTCTATTAACTTATCCTAAAAGAGATATTAACAAAGCAAGATTTGCGTGCCCTGAGAATAAGCAGGTGGACAGCACGATTTATGACTCGAACCCAGCACACCTTTTTTTGTTCACGTGATGCTCAATTTTCAAGGTTTACAACACGAAATCAAACGCTATCTTTCGTTTCTGTCTACTGATGCGTCCTGTTTACTCAGGATTCCTGTTAAATTGTATTGCAATTTAGGTAACAGCTGGGCCGTGCTGTTCCACAAAACAAGACAGGTGCCCTATGCCACTACTTGTAATGAGTACTTGGATAAATCAATTAATTACGGGTTAACAAGCATGGCATTGCTTGTTTCCCTAAGAACACAGGCAATGTATCCTGAGGCGCTTGACTGTTAATGCGATTGTTCCATGTGATGACGTAAACCTTTTTAGTGGAATAAATGACTGCGAATTTAATTTGCTGTCTTTTTGGATGGAAGGATATTGTGATAAAATATGGTGAAAATAAAAGAAAAGTAAACCTGAAATGCAGTTTTGCAAAAGGATTGTGTCAGTAGCTACTGAAAGACGAGACTTGGAACAGGTATATTGAAACACTGTTGCTACTGAAGTAGTTCTATAAACCAAACTATATCAAAGTGAATGTCTTCCTCTTAAACTGAAATATACTGAAATATTGATTTAGGTATGTCTTACTTAACACACGTTTCATAAAATTTTGCTTATTACTTTTAGGGTCTTTTGGTTAAGTCTGCAAAGTGAACACTTAGTGCATTTCCTGAAATTCTGAACTGTTAATCGGCACTGTATTATTGATGCAATTAATAATGGCTTATTCCTTCTGTCTTTAAAACTCAGATTAGACAAACTAAATCGTTTGTTAATATACGCTTTTTTCCTTCATCTTTCGCCTTGGCACGTCATTGTGATCAGCACAGAAAATAATGTATAAGATTTTTAATTTTTTTTACACATTTCGCGTAAATTCCATTATAACACCCATATACAAATGTTTAAAGAACTGAATGTTATGAACATCTGTATGTATTCTTATGATAGTACTAATGTGAAAGATGTTTGCAAAGAATTGGACCGTTTTCTCACAGAAGTGCATACGATTGCCTAGCAATAAGACAGCAGTTGGTGTAAACCGCTGTGTGCATTCTGTCCCTCACGTGATTTCCCACATATCGGACCAGACGAGGGAGTCAAGGGAATTTGGGCGGGAAAGGAGTGAACTTGTCTGCTGGTGTGCTACAATAAAGTACACTGAACTGCAAAGAAAGATGAGCAGCTGAATTTAAAAATCATTTTAATCTTCTGAAGACCAGTGATAAGTACGAGTATATGTACATATCACTAAACCGTAACATTAAGAACACTGTACTTTCCCACATAATATATTATTTTAATTCGCAAAACATTTGTAATAATTGTGGATTTTTCCCCCACTAAATAGCATAGATTAATCGGTGGCCTGTGCTGCATGTCAGGTACGGACCAAAGTGTTCCTTACACTTCTATTATCAACCAACAACTGCACTTACATTACTTTCACATAAAACACTTTAAAAACACATAAAATCACTCCGACATGTATCGACCATGTCAGATCATCATCAGGGAGCTTTGTTGTTCCTTGCTAAAATTATATTACAATATTCACAATTTAATTCGTTTTTTCAAACAAGGTGTTGTGGCAGGATGTCATGTTGTTTAGGAATGTGTTGTAGAGAGAGCAGTTGGCTAGATGTGCGTCGTATGCTACGTAATGAGGGACTGGTTCCTTTCTTCTCTAAGGTGTTTTCATTTATATTCACTATTGTCTTGCTTTTGTCAGCTTTTGCTATTGTTAATTTATTATTTTGAAGAATCTTTTTCAGTTCTTTTATATTATATTGGTATCTTTTGTGTAGCATGTTGTGTCTATTGGTCTTTAGGATGTGTTTCATTTGCTTGGATGCCAAATAACGGAAGGTGTTTTGTATTTTGGGTTCTAAACATCTTATGGCATTTTCTGTGTCTATTATTAGTTTGTTGATTTATTGTGTGGGTTCATACAGTTCACACAGCTCCATACAGTTTTGGGGCAGGTCAGTTCTGGCGAGGTTCGTAATTTTGCAGAAGCTGGCTTCTTGTTTGTCTCTCCGATATCGACATCGTGTGAACAGTCAGTGTTACGTCGTATAAAATTATTAATCTTGGCACGTCACGACTTGAAACAATGGGGTTATATCCCCCTTTATAGCGTATTCCACCACGCTGTAGAATTGTGCAGAAAATATTTGTGATGACCGGGTTGTCATGGCGCTGTTTGGAGTATTGGCTTCTCGGATCTCACCCCCCCCCCCCTTCATTTTACACATTTACCAAAATGTTCTTGAATCTACTGCCATCTCCAGGGCAGAAGATCGTAGCAGGTTCCACCAAAAGTGTGGTAAAATTCTACCGAATTACATTGCATTAAATTACAGAAGACAGTATCATCCTGTGTATAATGTAACATTTCTTCGAGAGTTTTGGTTTAAGGCTTCAGGTACGTGTTTCCAATTTGCATAAAGGCTGTGTGTACTCCGTCATTGTCATCGTCCTGCCCGGTATATATCATATTCCCCGCGGTACACCGAAACACATAGGTCTGCAGAAGGCTTGATGTTCCCACAACGAGGCTGATGAAGATGGAAAGCTTCAGGGTTATACCGCCATGTCTTACTGGTCGACAGCGCTTCAGACAAGCTTAGTTTTGCTAATATCTTTTACCCTTTAATTCTGTATATTTGCCGATCCGGGTGGCCGCGCTGTCTGAGGCGTCGATTAGCGGCCGTTCGTTTGCCGATACTGCGGTTTCGAATCCCGCCGGGGGCATGAATGTCTGTTGTGAGTGTTGTGTGTTGTCAAGTAGTAATTGAACTGAAGATCTATGTACATTTATGATAATATCTCGCTTAATTCTTCATAGAAATATTCAGACAAAAGTTGTAGAGAAAATCATATAACACATTTTATGTTCAGTATTTTTTTCCGAAAATCCTGCAATTTGTGAGAAAATGTGGAAAAATATTGTAGAGCCGGGCAAGCCAAAGATAACAATATGACGCATGCGCATTGCATGCTGGATACGTAAAACTACAAACACACACTCAAAATATGTAATATTTACTGCTTTTCCACCGCAACCATGGTTGCACGAACGCGCCTCATTGTTACGTTAAACGTACATGGCTGTCTTGTTCTTCTTCTGGTAGAGATATGGTTTCAGATATTGCTGTCTAGTTGGTTCTCGTGTTCGTGCATATTGCTTGTCCAGCTGTTAGGAAGCTACTTCCGACCAAGCATTTTATCGAATTGTGAATTCGAGGTCTCATTTCCAAACCTAATAAAAGTGCAAACAAGTCTTTTATGTATTTTTTACGACTGGCCTGAAGGTGATCCTCTGAGGTCGAAACATATTGCCACATTCGACATATTACAATATTTGTTTTGACGTTTTGCTGACCGTGCATCGCAGTGTATTTATCTCAGTATTTAACCAATTTGATGCACAAAATTTTTGTTTTACAATAAGTTTTATTTCATGCCTCTACATGTTTCGAGCACATATGCTCATCATCAGGAGGTCAAAATTGCATTACACAGCCTCTGGTATCATCACACCTATAGGTGTGATGATACCAGAGATGAAATAAAACTCATTGTGAAACAAATTTTGTGCATCAAGTTGGTTAAATACTGAGATAAATATAACACCATGTTGACGGCAAGTTATTTCCCTTGTTAGTCGGCACTGGAAAAGAAAAAAAATGTCCAAGGAGAACTTAATCCTATAAAAACTAAAATTAATCTAATCTTCAGATAAAATATTAGGTTCGTAGCTCGAAGAGAAAACATCGCTCTTTTATTAAAAACACAAACGCTTTAATGTTTTTGGGAAAGCATTCGCTATTTAGTTGGAGAAATAATTATGGAGCAAGTAAATACAATGTGGATAAAATTGAGAATTTTTAATTTTAACTCTGACGCAAGTAGCTGTACCAGTTGCTAGGCCTTGAAGGGTGCTTGACAAAAAAATAAATTCCGTCTCTACCGTCACAGCCGAATAGTTCAGGCCGATTAAACCGTGCTGATTTCAGGAGCACGGGCACAGAAAGACAGACTTGACGAAATAGTGAGCAACAACAGGAACAAGTTTAAATAAAGCAGGGCTGTCACTCTTAGCTCAGAACATATTTCCAAACATGTTTTAGCTGGGATTCAAGAAAATCGTGGATAGAATTTATTCACTACTGATTATTTACCCAATATTAAATTTTGTATTTTTGCAAAAAAATAGGAAAACCATGTAATGAACTTGCTTACTCTTTGTATAACTACGCGAAAAGTTTTTGCTTTTATCATATCACACGCATGGGAACGTGGACCATCTTGAATATAAAAGAAGAATAGTTAAATCTAAAGTTTTCAGCAACTACTGAGTTGAGAGCCGAATATACACCGGACTGCTACTGCACCCTAGAACTATCACACGAGGTTCTCTCATTTATGTTTGGAAGAACAGTGCAAGTGTAAAGATTACAGACGCATTTTTCAAATTCGCATTTCTCCTTCAAGAAATTTTTAAATTATTTGTCACAATAATTATAAGCAATTTCTTTATCGTTAAATAATTTCAAACGTGTTTTTCGACGTACCTGAACAGTCAGAACTGAGGAAATCATATAAGCTGTGGAGAAAGTCCTTATTAGATGTGGAAGTAATAGGGGTTTCCACCATATCCAACAGTTTAGTATTAAAGTTAGAAAAAAACATAAAAAACTATCCTGGATTAATGATATTATAGCAGGATTAGAGCCACAAAGTCTCTGTCATTTTGTATGATAGCCTTCAGCGCAAGTCTCACGAAACTTACGATCCTCCTACTTCTGTCACATGATTGCAGCTGCTACGCAAGCACCACTACCGGTCCGATTACAGCAACACGCTCTTCTGTACGTGCAAATTTCTTGTATATCTGCCTAAGCTCACTAAAGTTACCTGCGCCTGAACCTGGAGACTTTTTGGAATTATTCTTTTTATATTTAGGCTTATTAGATGAAAGTTCTTAAAACACAGATTGACCATGAAAAAGACCGTCAATAGACTTCTGTCTAAGTTTCCTCTTTGCACTGAGGCAAGTCTTGCTATGATGAACCGTATTTTATTGATAAATGAGGAACACTTTTATCTGAATGACACTGGTAATAAACAAAACAATACAGTACAGCATAATTAACAGATAGTCCGTACCTCCACAAAGATAAAACACTTATTTGAGGGTTGTTAGACCGTGCATCTTCATCATGAAATAAATTGAAATGCCAACTTGATGCAACACGGTAATTTTATTGATGTATTCTTAGCTCGACATGTTTCGGGTACATACGCCCATCATCAGGAGCATTAGATGTTGAGTTGCAGCGTATGGTTTTCTGCACCGAGTTTTTGGCTGGGTGGTGGTCTTTAGAGCCGCTGCGTAGGTCGTGTGTACGGTGGGGATGGTGCCGTGCACAGCACCATCCGCACCTTACACACGACCTAAGCAGCGGTTCTCAAGACCACCACTCATCCAAAAACTGGATGCAGAAAACCATACGCTGCAACTTGACGTTTAATGCTCCTGATGATGGGCGTATGCGCCCGAAACATGTAGAGCTAAGGAAACTTCAATAAAATTACATTTTTGCAACAAGTTGGCATTTCAATTTATTTCATAATACACTTATTTCAGCGCACTGTGCAGTTTGTGCTCTATCTGTGCTGTTGGCAATTTACTGTGAAAATTTGGGACATTCTTGGACCAAAAATTTATTCTTTTTTTGAGAATGAAATGTGATTTTAATACCGTTTTTTTTTCCTCAGCAAAAAGAAGTAGAACACACACTGATAGTACTGGTGTGGATAGGTTAATCACTAGTTTCAGTGATCCAATAAAATCAATTTTTTTCACCTGGTCGACTGAGAGAAGCGTGCTTTTGGCCACCCGCATTCTGGTAGCAAAGTTGTGTTTACTTTCTGTGTTGCTCTCTTAAGGACCGTATCTAAAGCTATCGCTATCTAAGTAAGGCAGATCTGGGAAGTTAAATATGCATAGTCAGGGTAAACGCAGTTAGCGATGTTCTGAGATGCTTATCTTCTACCGTGGTTTATGAAACTGTTCTGAGAAGGATTTCTTGATATTAAAATTGCCTTATTCGTATAATTATTGATATACGATCTCAAAAATTAATTTTAATTACTTCTGTTGTCTTTATACTTTTTTAAATTATGTGTCAGTTGCCGGATATTTATAAAAAAAATAGTTAAATTTTCATATCTATGTATTCCACAATGTGGTTTCAATTCTCTTTCTGTAACTTAAATCTGCATCGCATTCAGGCATATTATACAGCACTGGCATGTTGTAGACACGCAAAATTATGTGGGAATACCTACAGCTGAAATAACATTTCATATAATGGTTATGTCAGCATACTGTGTGGGCTGGCATATAATTATCTTCAATATATTGGATAACCTGTGGCCACTTGATTTCACCGAGAAGAATAAAAAAAATAAATATGTCCATCTATACAGTAAAGCACGAACGGGAAACGCATATTGTTTACAGGGCGGGAAAAGGGAGGGGTGAAAGGCATGTTTAGTGGTGTGGGGGGGGGGGAAGTAGGAGGTTGGGTTGGTGATGAGGGTAAAGGATCGATACCGACAGGGGCAAATACGTCACCGCGACCTCT
>Ga0123354_10013650_pt1 | contig 12616 bp, 6 predicted proteins | sample TergutLab28metaG_2_FD_97872 | JGI IMG/M metagenome (GOLD analysis project Ga0123354, IMG submission 97872) | Labiotermes labralis P4 segment gut microbial communities from Petit-Saut dam, French Guiana - Lab288 P4 | ecosystem: Host-associated > Arthropoda: Insects > Digestive system > Gut ... | reverse complement strand
CGAGAGACTATCAGTTTTGCATTAGTACCAATTCTCCACAGGGCACAGTTTCTTTAAAGTTAGGCTAGGCCTATCTACAACTCTGACTGAAAGCAATTCCGTGAGTTGTTTATGGATTTAACACAGAGAGAAGTATGAGATAATCTGTTAAGTAGGGAATAAGTTATAAAACCTTAAAAGTACAAATAAAGTATTTTTACATTTAAAATTAGTTTTCATTTGTTCTCTCAGCATATTCTTTTCTTCGCTTACCTAATTGTTTTCAGCTATACATTTTCTCTATTCAATGTAACAAAAACTTTATATTTTTAAATAATTTCTACGAGATCTTTACAGAATGAAATGTCAATTTAATTAGTGTTGATTTATTCAAATATAATCAGTTTTCTAATTTTTATCTAAAAAACTGAATATATTATTTGCGTTAAACTCTTTTTTAATCAAAGACATTAAATAAACTAAATACCACACACAATACTAAAATTTTTATTGTCAACTTGTGCATTAAGACAAGACGATATTAATAAATATGTGAACAAAAAGCTGGGAAATCTTCGTTCAACATTACACACCCCTAGGATTTGAAACACTGTCTGTACGGTGGCAGGCTCTTTAATGTAATTACTGAATAGTTTACAGTACAGCAATCCTGTACTTCTCTTAATTACCCCAAACATTTATTTTCCTGATACTTAATTGCCTGTGTGTGTGTTACAGTTATCATTACCGTGAGTGCACCAGTTGTGTCTCACTGGCGTATTAAAGGCGAATATATATGTCTTGAAGCAGCGAAGAACATTACGTACGATCCATTGTGTGCATCAAATAACCAAACTTTCCAGAATTTTATGACGTTTCAATGTTACGCACGATATTTTGATGGTAAGTAGAAATAAGGGAACTGTTTATTTAGCTTTTTTTTTTTAATTTCACAGAAACATATTTGTTAAATTTTTGTCAAAGAAAAAGTTTTATAAATATGCGTAAATATGTAGTTATGCTTCACTTACTTAATGCTGAAGAAGCATTAGAATTATTAGACATACATATCTATATATACATACAGTCATGAACACAACAATATTACAGTTAGTAGCTATATGCAGTGATACCTCGGCTAACGAGTGACCCTGCTAACGAATTTTTCGGCTAACGAAGATTTTTTTCGCTGTTTTTCGGATTCGGCTAACGAATGTTTTAGTGGATGCGCGCGCTAAATTAAAGCAGCAAACATGAACGGTCGGGCCATTCCACCTTATCTTTACCGTCTGTGTGTGTGTGTGACAAAGAAATGAGCTGACCACACCACATAGGGAAGACCCACCAAACCGACTGGGTTGTTTACGTTCGAGACGTACCTACGGGAAAACAAGTTTCGGCTAACGGATTTCGGCTAACGAATGTGATTTCGGAACGAATTATCTTCGTTAGCCGAGGTATCACTGTATAACATACAAATACATGCTTCGGCCCTGTATGTAGGCCATCATCAGGACCGAAACATGTAGCTGTACATTATATATCGCTACTAACTCTAATATTGTAGTGTTCGTGACTGTATGTATATATAGATATATACAGACTACAGCTTTGTGTTATTGACCTAACGCAACGGGTATGATAAACCATAAAAAAATTAGACAATTACATTTTCATAACGAAAGAAACTTCCGACATAATAAAACCTTAGAAATCGCCAGGATTGTTAAACAACACGTTGAATATATAAAGGAAAGCTTAAGAGGAAGTTTTTTTCGAGCAGAAGTAGTGAAAACAATTCTTGGATTCAGAAAGTTTTGAAACTTTGAATGTACAGCCTCACATGACAGAGCGTGTAGCATTTATACACATTACATAAGAGCAGGTTATCTTCTTTGTAATCATTAAATCTAATTCATCTACATTATCAGCAGGTTCATGTTGCAGTAAATTCATAGCCTCTGTTCGAAAAGTATCTTGTTCAAATGTCGGCGGGGTTACAGACTATCCTGACTGTTCTAACTTTGTTTCCCTTCTCGTTACTTTTTCCAAGAAAACTCACCGGACAGTACCTTGTATCAGGCCAAAACTTGATCCCTCTAACTCCTTATCTACTCGTTTATGTGATTATATTCTCATCTCTGTTAATGCTACACCTACAGTATGTAAGCTGATAAAGTGTCTTTCACTACGTGAAATGCAATACCTTTTGCAGTACACGGACTGACGGTGCGACGCGGCGCATGCTCAACGAACCCAGAACCCGACCACTGTGTCTTGTCATTTGTGGTGTGGCGTCAAGTGTGTGGCTTTGACAATGTCACGTACAGCAGCGTATGGGAACTGATGTGCGTGGCCCAGCGCCAGAGAAAGCGTGAGTCGTCTGCCGTTTGTACAGCACTTTATCTGAGAGTGTCTACGTTATTTCAAAAAAAAAAACCAGTACAAAAGTTGCATTAAACCATCATTCTGGTGATTTTCAACACACTGTAAAATACAAAATTGACGCAAGTTAAAAATGAAATAATGTGAAATGCCAACTTGATGCAACAAGGTAATTTTTTGATGTAGTCTTAGCTCTACATGTTTCGGACACATACGCCCATCATCAGAAGCATTAGATGTTGAGTTGCAGCATATGGTTTTCTGCACCGAGTTTGTGGATGGGTGGTAGTCTTGAGAGCCGCTGCGTAGGTCGTGTGTACGGTGCGGATGGTGCCGTGAGGCACCATCCGCATGTAATGTAAACCAAGAAAATAAACACCATTTTAAATTAAAATTTAAAAAAGTGTGCTTTTTGTTGGTTTACATTAAATAATTACTTAACTGGTAGTAGCTATTAGAGAAACGTACACATGGTTCACCTGGGAACTGGTCGCGGTTCCCTTGGGAACCGCGGAGCACAATTTGGGAACCACTGGCCTAGCGTTTAGACGGTAACGAGAGTTTTCGCCGATAACTGGTAACTAACTACCAAAGTACATGTCATCACTCCCCTTAATAATGCCATGTTCATACTCACACATGTGAGAATCTCGGTCTTACCGTATGGCCGGCTCTCCAACATATTAACCCCACACACAGTGAGGTCATGGAAGATTATGAGACTGCTGTACTGCATAGACCTTTTTCCGAATTCAGATATTTTATGAACCTTATTCTCACAGGTTAAGAACATAAAACAACTAGGTAAATAAAACTTTATGTTATTAAAACGAGTTGTTAACTCATGTACAAAATTTCAAAATATAAAGATAAAATTTGTACTTCATCTAACACCAGGGTTTCATATAATAGCATCGGGAATAAAGGGAAATGTTTTGCCGGCTTTGCTACTGTAACAGAAAAATCTCATTGCCTCTTCGATTCCTTGGCTCGCTTTGTAAAATGTGTCAAATATAAACACAAACCACAGGTTCAGCTCTTCCTTCCGATTGTCTACAAGTTCCTTCACATATTACACAGCAGTGGGTTTTGGTTAAATTAGAATTTAGGTCCCCCAGAAAAGAGATTTCAGGGCAGTTTAGTTGGTGGTTCTTGTCGGTCTAATACAAAATTTTATTGGAGTTTGAAATAAATATTTCATTAAATCTCGCAAAATAAAAAAAAAATCCGTTAATAAAGGGCACACGATTTATGTACGTAGCTCTTCTCAATGGTGTCAAAGTCCGGGTGAAGGACATTTATATCGCCTGTGATAAAGGCGATATAAATTATCAAATTATAAGAATAGGAGTTAGTTAAACCTGTGTATTCCTAAATTCGGGCCGGGCACGTAGCGCATTGGTTACACAGGAGAATTACAGTGATGAGCGCACTAGAAAGAGCTAAGTATGGACGGGTGATAATATTAAAATAGAGCTTGAGAAATATGTAGTGGGACAATATTGACTGAATTAGTTTGGCTCAGGAGATGAACAAGAGGCGGTCTGTTTTGATATCGCCTTTAGAACTGTATAAACGGTGAGGAAATTCTTAACTAGGTGAGAGACTTCTAGCTAATGATAAATGGCTAATGTTGTGATCGTGTTCTCAGCCTCTGTAGTTACTGCAAAATTATGCCTAAATGATCATCAGAAAATGTCAGGGATCCTGTAAATCATAAGCGAAGTATAGGCTACCTACACTGCTGCAGGCTCCTGCACTAATTAAATGCTTGTAATGCTGTTGTTAGCGAACAGTGTGCAGTACGAAGGACCCTGCAGAGTTCAGTGTCCCATGTCTGTAGTATACAAACCTGTATGCAGCTCAGAAGATGTAGTTTACCCGAACATGGAAGCACTGAAATGTTCTGCACTGAGAAATCCGGAACGAAGTGAGTATAGGAAGATTTTATAACTTCTCTGTTGTTAAAATTTCAAACATGCAACTTCGGATGTGGTTGCTGACTTGTGATTTTCAGCAATAAGGATAAATTACAGGGATGGTCTCCCTCTCTCTCTCTTTCTCTCTCTCTCTCTCTTGGTTATGTAAACTGCGATTAATTCTTCGTCTTTTTTAAATATTAAGTGACTGCAAGTACTAAACTTTCTTGAAACAAATGTTATAGAAAACAGGAATTACAAATTTTTAAATCCTATACGACTTCCCAGCTACCGCTGAATAGCTGAATTTATAGAATTTAAAAAACTGCTTCAAAAATATTAAAATTGACGTATTTATCACTATTTAAATACACGCACCAACACATTACATATATATATTATTTAAGAAGTCTAAAATTTACATTAAAACATTTAAAACTTTCCTACATGTTTAGATCACACGATCATCCTCAGGGAGCATATATTGTTCCTTGCTAAAGTTATAATTTAAAACATTCAGCGAATTACTTCGTTGTGTTGACTTTGGTGCTGTGGCAGCACATATGTGCATGTGTTGGTGTGTGTAATTAAATAATCTACAGAATGTACGTCGAAACGATAAAAATAGTATTTTTCACTACTTCACTTGGGCACAAATAACAGAATATATCTCCCTAAGCTGACGGAATGTTTTTATAAAGAATCTAGGACCCTTAAAATTGAGCACAGAACGATGAAAAGCAAACATACATGTTATACAGGTATTATATTCGCCAGTCTTTGAAACACTCTAACTAAACTGGAGATTGGAAGAACGAATTTGTATTTCTGACAGAGGATAGCCCACAATATATTACATGTGAAGCCAAATACGTCAACGTCAATAAGTTTAATAAGAGTGGAAATGAATGCAAATCCTTTCTTTGAAATCCTTGTACAAAAGCAAATATTTCCTGCGTTTATACCTGTTCGTTCCATATGCATAAATTTCAAGGGTCCATTATTGATGTCATTTTAATGCATTTCCTGATGGAACCATGTACTGATACTCAGTGCTCCCCCCAATACGCAGCGCATCAAAAGACTCTTCCAAATACGAAATAACGCAGTAAGTTCACCCTTTGAATGTTGAAGTTCAGCTAAAGTGGATGTAAAACCTAAGTCAATACCTCACAGAGAACCCATTATGTGTCCATCATGAAGATAAATGTGCTAATGCTGTGTAAGAAATTAATGAATGTTGACAAAGGGAATTACATTAAAAAATTAAATAAACTCTGCAGACCAGCCGCAAGTTTCTGAATGTTACAAAGGTGAAATATACTGTACAGTTGCCGTTGTGTTCTGAGCGGTCAAATACATCTCTACTGACGATAATTGTTTTATTCGAACATTTCAGATATTACTGTGAAGAAACGAGGTTTTTGTTGGAATATAAATTCGCCCACATTCATCTGCCAGCCACCAAAAGGTACTCCGAAAAATGAGCAGAAGCATCAAGTATGTGCCAGTAATGGCGTCACTTATGCAAGTTATAATAATGTAGCATGCCTGCGAATTTACAACCATGGTGAGACTGAACTTAAATTGATTTATTTACGATCTTTACTTTTGTAAACAAACTAAAATTACACTTATTGTTCACAGTTCCTATTGGTTTTTTTCAGGTTTACGCATTTTGCACGACGGGCCATGCAATTATAAAGATATTGTATTTCCAAAAGATGTGACACAAATCTGCCATCTAGCAGATAATCACGTAATTATGATGCCAGTTTGTGGCTCAAATAACGTGACGTATCCAAATCCGTATGTCCTGAAATGTGCCCAACACAGAGAGACTGTATCATCAGGTACCTCTAGAATCTGCTATCCTGTTCTACATGTGTACAGGGTGTTCGTATTAATCACTGCGTTTCATCGTTTAAGCAGTATGCTTCTTACTTCGATCACTAACAGAGCCTAACAATTATCGTCATTACCTGTAAATATTATACTCATGGTTAATATTCACCATTGACGGATATATGTAGCAAACCAATGTCCATTTAGTTCAGTAAGGTTTTGAACTTCCTGGGAGTGGGTCAACAAACTTCGGCGTTCAATAATAAATTTGTCCCTGAGCTTAAATAATGATATGTTGAGTAGTGATGTTTTATTTCTAACATTGGTGACGACTGGAGGTACGTGGTCATATTTGATCCCCTGTCGCTTTGCCACCCCAGAACCAACCCTCTGTATTCATTGGCTAGGAAGCTTTGTTGGCCCGAATGTCGCTAGGACGCAGTGGGGAGGAATCGAACCTCTATCATACAAACACTTTTCTAGTTACTGTGTAAATGAAATTCTATTGCTCAAAATAGTACAGCAAATATTTCTAACCTGGTGGACATAAGCGGCTTCTTTTGTATTCTGTATCACACTCAACATAAAATAAAATGTGTTATTATTACTTTTCGTTTAACAATGTAAGTAAACAATGTTCTCAGACGTTACAACGGTAATGTTACTTTCAGCTTCTGAACTTCTCGGGAATTAAAACCAGTTTTCACAGAGTTATTGTGGAATGAGGCCCTCACTCGTATTCTCGTATTGAGGTATAAGAGAACATCGCAGATTATTGAGGAGTATTCCTGCTTCTTATTTGTCAATTCATTATAAATTCATTATTTGTGACTATTTACCCTGAAATTTTACACCACAAAGCCAGATAAAATGTGCAGAATCGTTAATAGATACATGGTTTATTGGAACTTGCCAGAACGGAACTGTAACGTGCCGACATTTTTTCAGTTACAAGCTGGTTTCCTTTAATATAGGCATACGAGGTTTGGATCCTCGAGAATCCGGATTCTCAGCACTGCAAAATTTTTCCGATAAAAAAAAGTTTCCTTCAAGAGCAGGTCCCGTTTAAAACAAGTTTCACTCTTATATTATTATGGTATCAAACCTCAAAACGGCATTTTTCGTCACAGGCGAGCACATTCATAATTAAAACTAACTACTAACTTACTAAGTAACTAATTAAGTAGCTCGCTCGCTCTAAACAGCAGAGTCCTCCTTCAGAAGCTAACCGGTTCTCAGCAAGTTACGCAATTCCCCCCATTTTATGAAACCCAAATTTTCATTACCGCTTTCACAAAATCTTGTCACTTATCCTTCTCCGGAGCCAGATCATTCCAAGCCCCAGGCCTGCTTCATGAAGATCCATTTGGACATTAACCTCCGCTCTACAAATAAGTCACCCAAGTGGTCAATTTCCCTCAGGTTTCCCCACAAAAACCGTGCATCCACATCTTCCCTCCCCCATACGTGTCACGAGCCCAACCCATCTCATCAGTCTTGATTTGACCACCCGAATAATATTCCGTGAGGAACACAGATCATGGCCTAAAGTTCCTCATTATACACCCTCCTCCACTCCCCTGCTACTTCGTCCCTCTTAGGCCAAACATCTTCCTCCTCACCCTATTCTCGAACACTCTCAAACCACGCCTCTCCCACAGAGTGACAAGCCAAGTTCCATAAAGGTTCAAAACGCAGCAAAATTATAGTTCTCTCTATACAAAATCTTTACATTTTTAGATACATTATAAACAAAATATACAGCCTAATTTTGGTACAAGAATAGCATTTCAGATGACAGGCTGTGTTAAAGCATATGTGCGTGAATACAGGGAGAATCAACGCAGTCAAAACCTCGAAGAAAAATCAGGTTTAGTGGCGATAAATGACACCAAAAATCTTAACATACACATCAGTCCACATACACAGGTTAACATCGTGAAAGTTTTGTAACTGTACATGCGTAGCGCATTAATTACTACAGCGTATAAAAGTTATTAACAATTAAAATTACGGAACTAATGAAACACCGAAAAAAAAATTCCAAGTATTATGCAAATCGACACAAAATCACTACAGTACATAGTTAAGAGAGTCTCTTATAGATTTTACAAATCCGAAAGCTTCACAAGCAATTCAGTTCTAGACATTTTAGTTATGATGTAAGCCCGAATGTAACGTAACTTTATTGAGGATCAAGTACAGAAGAACAACATGCCTGAAACAAGTATGTAATGTGAAGTATTATGTTAAGAAATTGAGTTTGAATTCCTGTCAAAATACCAGACTCAGGATACGGATCAACCTTATTTATAGCAACTGGATTCCATGGATTACACGTAATTATCGGAAAAAAAACTTTTTTAATCACGTGTCTTCTGTGACACACAACCCCACATTTATCATCATGTCGTCGCTTCGGATTCGAAACAGCAGCCTGATGCTGATATTTCGTTCACGGAGTTTCATTATTCCTACAAATCTCAATCTAATGATGAGGGAAATAAAATAATATTTATCAACACAAGATCACTATTTTATATTCAATAAGCTTTGACCTTTACAACCTTCGTAATTTCCTTTATCTCCGGTTGAATATTGCCGAAAAGATCATATGAAACCTGCTACAATTATATGTCTGTCTCACTTCTCATTGGTCGTCTTTTGTTATGTGTTGAGTTTATAACAAGCATACAGTCAAATACATGCACACCTCTAACCAGATAGCACAAATCAACAGGAAATTCTCTCGTGCATAACAAAATTACTTCACCCTCATGAATTTCGACTGCCCTTTAACCCAAAGTAGATTTAAGTGGAATACATCGGTTACTGGCCATAAAATGTAGCAATCTGACTGGTCTCTGTGAATATACTTTCAAGGTTAAATTCTTTCTCTTTAGTAACATACGATACCACCACTTCGCCTTTTAAATGTGGCTGAGCGACAATTCAGAGATTTTGTATGGTTTTTGTTGCAGACGTGTATATTCGTATTCAGGGAAACTGTGAGAAAGATTCAGTGGTGGAAGATATATTGGGATATGAAGAGGATCCGTGCAATGAGCAGCAGAGTGTTGTTCAACCCCACAGAGAGACAAACAAGCCATTGTTTTGCGCGTCCGACGGGAGGTCTTATTACTCCACCAAAGAGTACGCATGCGCCGTCAAGAAAAACAACGACTGGTTTCACTGTAAGTAGGGGCTATCATGATAAATTATGTGATGTATGTATACAGCATATCTACATATCAGGCAAATAAATAAATAAATTTCTTTCCCTTACTTTATCCTCTGTCTTCTTCGTTTCCTTTATTAATAGTAATCTTATTTAATGTCAGAAACACATCTGATAGTACAGAAACATGTCGTCGGACAGACAAAAACCGAGTATACAGACACACGACAGACATACGTATAAGCAGATCCTACCAACCTAATACACACATACACTGAAGGTCTGAGGATATAATCGGAGGATAATTGTACCTCAAGCCTTAGGGAATACTTGCACATTTATTATTACTCTGCCCTGAAATGGACAGGCCGCATTATCCCAAAGTTTCAGCATAATTCTGCACAACCATGGAATATTATCTTGAGAGATAGGACAAGCTTGGTGTGAATATGGATGGTATACGAGAGACTACATTTCGGGTTGCAATCATCAAAAGTGCTGCAGAATGTGATAGGCCGCCTAACAAAATTTTAACTCTTGTCCTGCTTAGGAATAGGCTACATACAGCTGCATTATTCACTTCATACGGAGTCCAAACTAATTTACAATTTTAAAACAGAGCTTGCTGAAGAAAAAGACTGCATTTGTTTGACATCACATAGTTGCTGATGAAATCAATGTTGGCTTTCATAGAATAGCTGCAGTGAAAAAAATGACTGTCATCTCACTTGGTCTGCGAAACAGTCTGTGAAAACACACTATGCTAGAATACAAGCATATTATGGTACTAATAGTGTACGTCAGCACAACCATATTTTATTACGCAAAGTAATTACATAGCCTACATGTTTCGACTATTGAATAGTCATCTTCAGGCCTATTCTTTACAGGTTGTCACAGGACGCTGTGAACACATTGGGATCCCAGTGTGTTTACATCAGTAAAATACTTAAGCCACATCATCTGTCTAGGAAAGTAAACGTACGAAATGTGTAACTAAGTGGTTAAAATACATTTAAACTTCTTTTTAAAAATAGTGTATTGGCGTTTACCAGTTAAAACAGGTCCCGTTACCATCTAAGTCAGCCTTGGGTTGTGAGGTTATATTTGCTAGTGAAGCCGGAGTGTATCCATTGTTGTTGCTGCACCGCGGGAATGCGCGTGTTGTCGTATTATGTCACACGGTGACTTTCACTTTGTTCTGTGTCACTTCTGATTGAGACTATCCCACAGTAAGGATACAGAAAAACGCGCTCTCTTTTCAAACTAATAAAATCATAAATTTTCATTAATATCAATCCCCAATTATTCTACGTCTTTCGCTGATGACGTAGTACAGTACCAATCATTATTTTTGGACCTTGCCCTAGTGACACCCTACACACTATAGACGGTGGTGCAGGTGAAGGTAAAGTTGTCCCCATATACACCATGCAGGTACATAGGAAAAACCGAGGCTTAGCGCCATTCATTCTCAACCTTGGCACTAGAAGTAAGTGAATGAGTTGTCGGCCTCACCCCCAGCCGATTTACATCCCTGGCTCCCATTTCACGGGAGTTCGATTGTCCCTCAGAACTTGGGAGAAGAGCAAAATTTCCTGTCCTTGACGGAATTTGAACCTCGGATATAAATTTACTGGTTCCTGTTAAAATTATTTTCTGGATAAATTTACACATCAGCCAGTCTCTTCAGAACGGGTTACTTCAATTATGGTAAATGACGTAAACTCAATGCATTAAAGTAGTGCATAAAATAACCTAAACAGCCGACTAGATGCAACAATGATAATTTCAATAACAATTTCATTCAGCTCAACATGTTTCGGGCGAAATTATCGCCCGTAACATGTTGAGCTGATTGAAATTGTTAATACAATTATCATTGTTACATCTAATCGTCCGTTTATATTACTACATCAATGATGCACGGCCACACAGACTTCAAAAGTATGGCATGATTAACCCTTCCACAAATAGACTTGTGCCTGCATTCTGTTGAACGTACTTTACAGAAAAGTATTAAATATTTTAATACGTTTTATTGGTTTTGATCCAATTGTAACCAGAAGTACAGCCTCACTTGGGAAGTTAATAATTAGCGAGTTTTCAGGCGGTCGAAGCCGTGCAGTTGAGACCCTTTTTTAAGACATTCCGCTCTGTTGCCGCTGTACGTTTGCTATCCTAACATAAAATAACAATGACGGAGCGCAATAGCAGAAAACAGTGAATATTTTAACAACTAGTTGTTTCGGCGTCAAATATATCCTGGCGTTTACGGCAGTCAAAATTTCGTAACAGTACGTAAAAACATTGTAATTTTCCTCCATTTAGGGGCAAGTAAAATTGTATAAACTGCAAACTACTCTTAAAAATTATGCTATTCGCAGGTTTTTAAAGATAACCTTACTACGAAGCCTTTGTTTGTGACTTTGCTACGATCACTTGTCTTGACAATACGTTTAAATGCTGATTATCCTCTTATGTTGAAATACATTTGATGTTTCTTGCTGCAGACTCGATTATCCGGATAGGAGCGCCATGTGACCGTAGCGACAGTCCTTGTGAAAAACTGCAAGTGCTCTCCGAGGCCTTAGTGGCGGATCCCATCTGCGGGAGTGATGGTATTAGCTATGCTAACCCCTTGGCGCTCATGTGCGCCATGATCACAGAGCCAAGTAAGTAAACAGCCTTCCTTTAGGATTTCTGCTAAATTATCTAATTACACTCACCACGATGTGGGCATATTAAATCAGAGGTCCTGCAACAATCTTAAAGTAGAATCTAACTTCAGGAAGAAGTTTATATTATTCCGCATCGTAGAAATGCTTCATAAATATTGTTCCTCTACCTTATAGTGTATCGCTTCTGGGGAAATGAAAAAATGCACACGAGAGTTTGACCACACAGCACGCAAGGGAAAGCACAATTGTCAAAGTGGTGTACAGACTTGAAAATGTATTAGGTAAACAAGGTCACAGAGAAGCTTGGTGTAATTGTAATATTCTGCACTTTTATTCGAGTGGTAACCGTTCTGGATACCGGCCGCATCGATTTAAAACCAGATTACAAGTTTCTTTTACTGTCCTTTGTAACCCCGAGAAATTTTTGGATACAAACTCCATTAAAGCAAGGTCCTTACCTTCCAGTTCCAATCCGATTTATACTCCACTAAACATGATTATAAAATTATGTTTGTACAAACACATTTTTATACATTATATAAATTGTTTTCCTAAGGCTGAATATTTATGTTATGCGCTTTTATGTCACATTATACCTTTAAGTTTCGAAATCTTAAACCCGTGCAACT
>Ga0123354_10013649_pt1 | contig 12616 bp, 5 predicted proteins | sample TergutLab28metaG_2_FD_97872 | JGI IMG/M metagenome (GOLD analysis project Ga0123354, IMG submission 97872) | Labiotermes labralis P4 segment gut microbial communities from Petit-Saut dam, French Guiana - Lab288 P4 | ecosystem: Host-associated > Arthropoda: Insects > Digestive system > Gut ... | reverse complement strand
CGGAGGGGAAGTAAAGCCGTCGGTCCCATGTCGTAGATTTGCGGCATGTAAAAGATCCCTAAATTTACGTGGAAGTCGGAATTTAGGCAAAATTACTACCGGACATCTTTCTCGCCCGCAGTTTCACCTTTCGCTACTAGGATCTCTCGCGTCGCTGCGGACGCATAGGCATGTGGTGGCGAAAGTGGGAACATCTAAAGGCGGGGGAAAGCAATGGCAAACTATCCCCAAGAATTTGCCTAGGGTGCAGTGTGCCAAGAGCCACATCGGTTCCATAACCGGGCTCTGGTTCCTGCCGGACCGGCCTCTAGGGCTGAATACTAATGAATGAATGAATGTAGTTAATCCAGTGTAAACCACTTGATATCATCTGCAGGAGACATACATGAAACTTAATGCACAGTAGACAGCTGATTATCTTGAGGATGGATTATCTGCTTTGTGGTTTAACTCTGAACATGCTGGCTCTTTTTTATGTTATTATTATACTGGAACAGAAGGTAGTCCTAACATTTTTCACGTACTTGTGTTACTTTCATGTATTTTGTTTTACATCTGCTTTTTCAAAAGCAAATGCCGACCACAAGGGGTAAATCACAAGAGTCCCTTCCCAAAGGCATCTAGTACTCATAGTATGAGCAGGTGGTTACTTCTAAAACAGTTATAATTTGGTAATGTCAGAGGATGTCTACAGAACATAAGCATGTGGTGTTGTGACAATAACTAAACAATATAATTAGAAAACTTGCAAGATGGCACCTCCATAAAACATTTGTCTTTAAGTTATGGAGTGGGTGAAACAACAGTTACTGGCATTATAAACAAGTAGTAATGAAAAAATGAACCACTTTCCTCACTCAACCAAAAGTCAAGTAAAGACTACTTCCAGGAACATTTTTGTTTGAAAGTAAGTACAGTAGAATCCTGATATAAGGATTTCCTGCATTTTAGGTTTGTTTGTTGTGACTGCAGCTGAAACCCCATACAGGTAATGTTACAATTTTCTCAGTTTAAGGCTTGTCGGTTTCATAGTTCTCCCACATATAAAGCACAGATTTTCAGCCCCTACAGTGTTTTGGAATCTTGATTTAAGATTTCCACTTACAACTCCACAGCTTGGGCTGCATAAATAATGGCATGATAGGCACACTGGAAGTGATGTCAGAATGGATTGTGAACTACCACGTGGCAGGAGACATTTACATCTAAGCACGTTTCTAATCCAGCATTTATTGATCATGAATTGTGCATGTAAGCTTCCTTATGAATTGCTAACTGCATTGCTGTTGTGTATAGTGAAATGTAACACAGTAGGTAGACTGCTTATGGCAGTGTCGGTAACATGTGACTAGTTTCTGGAAAGTCCCATCTACTTAGTGTGACCAAGATTTTCATTGCATTTGCTGCTGAGTAGTGTCGTAAAGTGTTTCGAACATGGTCACGAAGCAGCAAAATGCTCTTTACATTCAAAATTATGGTTAACTGAAGAAGTGGAGGCAGGTCTGAAAATAACATTTTGGAGTAGTCCTTATAGAATATCTTGTGCATTGAAACTGTAATTTTTGTTCACTATTTCAAGTTCTTTCTTTCATATAAAACATATTAAATGAAAATTTATGGTAAATATAGTGTTATAATAACTACAGTAGTAATTTTGTTTGATTTTGTCACAACTCCCTTGAAGGTTTTCCTTGATTTAATGTATAAAGGTTCTTGCCCCCCAGATAAACTTTAAGTGGGGGGGGGGTCTGTTGTTCTTTAATGTATTCATTACTAGATGTTTTAGTTAAAGTACAGCTTTATTAGTGTGATATACCAATATATACTGAACTGTGTTTCAGAATGGGCCTACCAAAACAGGCATGCATATGAAGTTACAGTTCTAGTAGTGTGATGTAAGAAAGTTAATCATGATAGGAGACTGTATATTGAAAGCTAAAAGGAAGAAATTTAACATATATTTACAAGTGCGTATTATGTGTAAAGTAAGAAGTGTCTGTAGGGTCTTGCGCACAGTGTGTGGTGGTGTTTTGATCCTTTGTGAATGTAGGTCACTTACAGGCTAATTTGTATAATGGTCTTGTTGGACTTTTTAGAAGGTCCAGGATCGTGTATGCTGGTCACTTGTGACAAAATGATTTGATGACCACATAATGTGACAATCCTAAAGAAAGAAAAGGCAAAATTTAAAGTAGCATTAAGAATATTCTGAAATGTGCACTCCTTTTCCTCTGTAGATGAATTTTTTATGTGTAAAGATGATCATAGTACTGTTTTATGAAATGTTTGTGGTATTTTACATTGTAAAAATTATGTATATTTTGTATATTTATGACTTGTTCCATGTTCTGTTGTCTCTGTGACACTAAGGATCCATGGAATATATGTACATATGTTGCAGTGTATGTACGTATGTTACAATGTATGTACATATGTTACAATGTATGTACATATGTTACAGTGTATGTACATATGTTACAATGTATGTACATATGTTACACTATGAGTGTGCAGCTGAAGGTATCATCTAGATGCCTTGTGTTTCTAATTTTGTTACAGAATGTGATTTAATGGAATGTCAGTTGTTTACTTGTTGACATAAACAACTGATGCAATAACATCTGTATAATGAAAGAGGGTCTCTGTATGTCTTCCTGTCTGTGGCAGCCATGTCTAATCAGGAGGTGGAGACAGATGCTTGAAATTATGGTAGTATGGATGATTGTGGAGTGAGCCATGCCAAACATACTGTCAGTCCACAGGGAAAGGGCCAAGCCCTTAACTCCTTTGGTGTGAGTGGCATGCACTGAAATCACCATGTTTACAGCTGTTTCTGTGCTCTCTGTGAGATACGGGCTCAGGTCCAAAAGCAGCAAGAATGGCCATCAGGGTTATAGAGCCCATTCTCTGTGAGGCATACACTAAGGCAGAAGAAATAATTGTGTCTGAAGCAGAGTGTGTTTATGTCAGCATCTTGCACATGATACAGTGTGTTTTCTCAGTGAGGCACATGCTTAACCTTTAGGCACCATGCATCCTATATATAGGACAGACGTACCGCTACTCCCCAGAGTACTCTTTTTATATATTTAGTCAACAAATATATTTAATAATTTTTTTAGAGTTTCTCTCACCATCTTTGTTTATTCCTCCACAAACTGTCATGTATTTCCTAATGTTACCCTTCTTGGTTCAAAAAATATTTACATTTTACAAAAATGGCGTGCTAAACTGTAAATGTCCAGCTCCAGAGCCAAAGGGTTAAGGCTGAGGAAACGTGGAACATCCAACACGTAATGCGGAATATGTTCAGGTGAGTGTGGAGGATACAATGCATAGTGTGTTGTCTGTGAGGTACAAGCATAGGCTTAAAAACAGTTGAGCATCTAGCATCAATGACAGTATTTGTTAATTAATAGCAGTTGATAAGAATCACTATGTACAATAATAATAATTATGTTCATTGTATGTATAATTGTGTGCATAGTAATTAAATAAGGTATATAGTGTATTCAAAACTGGTTCACAGGAACATGATTGCGCCATAGGGTTTATGTCATGTAGTCATTCTATAATGGTCACTGTGGTTGCAATGGTTTCTGTGTATTTTCTCTGTGAGGTGTAAGCCAAGGGCAAAGAAAAAGCTGAGCATCAAGAATGGTTGCCATAGTAAATGGTTTTCCCAGGGAGGTACATGCTGAGGAGGAAGAAAAAGTGGAGCATCTACAATTCTTGCCGTGGTTGCTGGGTGTGTTCTGAGTGATGTCTGTACTGAAGAAGAAACAGTTTAGCATTGAGCATGTAATACAGTGTGCGTGTTCAGTTCAGCATCATAGTATGGGGTGTGTTCTGTGAACTGGGAGATAAGGCTGAAGAAACAGGGTGTATAGTCCTATCTGTCCATTGAGTTGATATGTTAGGTATTTAATCGTATGCAGAGCATAATTTGGTTCCTTCCTGGGCAGAGACATAACACATGGCTAGGTATATTTGAAATTAGGAACATAGACACCTAGAAGATACCATCAGCAGAACCCTCTATTGCATCTGCTGGGTCATCAAAATATGACTCCATTATCACAGCTGACCAGCAAGCATGAACATGGACCTTCTGCAGAAGTGATTATGAACAAGTCAGTTACACCAATTGTGTATGTGACACAAGAAACACACTCGATCAAAATACCATTGAACTCACCACCGTGCACAAGATATTATAGATACCTCCCTTTATATTTGTTTTTATACATAATATTAGCTTATATTTATATGTTAACCTTTCAGCTCTCTTTTATCATGAATAACATCACTAAAATTCTAAATCTGCACACAAGCCTGATGATGGTACAGCTGTACTGAAGCATGCAGCAGTATGTGTTTGACTGAAACATGCAGTACTGAATTCATGAAATATGTGGTGTATCAGTATTTAATTAACTGCAGTATGTGTTGTACACAATTGTTTCTCTGTTAATTATAATGAAAATTGCAGAATAAAGACATCCCAAGCACAATAGAAGTATGAGGATTAGATGAGATAAATGTATCCTATTTTTACCTAGCAGATCTTATGTAAGGGTAGATGTGAATGGCACAGCAATATTATCCAGTGTTTTTACTTATTTGTGGCAGTTTGCCCCTCCATTGCTGCAGATAATCGAGAAAGTAATGTATTTTTATCCTTAAGAATTTTCACTTATGTTAATTGTAAATATGTGGTGGTCTTAATATTAGCTAGAAACATATTTTGAAATGGAATACATATTAAGAATCCAAGGATTTCACATTTTGTGACTGCAGTACTGTTTCCAGTTACTACATTGGACCTCCTGTTTTCACTTCAGTACTGTGTTGATTTTCCTGTCACTTCACAAAACTCTTAAGTTTAACTTTGAGGCTGAATGTGATTTCAGGAGGTGATATACAGTGAAATTTTGATTTGATTGTTTTGAAGGGACCATGTAAGATGAGGGTAAAATCAAGGAAATTAAAATTTGTGTAACTTTTGAAATAAAATATCCTTAATTAATACTACTATATACATGTGGCACAGTGCCATTATTTTTCAGTGAAATGTAGTGCCTCCAAAACATGTATCTTCATTAGTGTTGCATGATGAGGCAATTTGTGATCAGTCACAGAAAAGTTCTTCTTACAAGTTCTTACAATAATAATGTTTGAGTGACTTGTTTATAACCAAGTTAAGTGGTTGGAGAATTGGAGAATGCTGGTGCAGTTTGAAGGGAAGGAGATCCTGCAGATCCTTTAGATAACTTATGTCTTGGGGATGAGCAGTACACTGGTCAACAGAAAGTAAAACCTTCATGTTTGGGGAACTCAGTTTGATATTTAATGCCTTTAAATAGCCAATTAAGGTGGCTAATGTAACTCATATTCTTCTGTTGGCTATATGTCTTGTGGGCAGTTTTCTGGGGTTTTTAGAGTGATCAGGATTTTCACTTTTCCAGTAACTAATGCTGAAAGTTTGTCAGTCTGATTGGCATGACAGGCTAACAGAGGCATCCTCTCCTTCTAATTCTTTCCCTCGCCATTCAGACTCACTTGTCTTGTTAGGTGGAATCAAGTAAAATAAAACTGTTTGCCAGATTAATTAGCAGTAGATTGATGAAGGAAAGCCAATACCATGACTTTATAGGAGCATAAAACTGGTAGTCAGTATAATGAATTGTACCCAGAAAATGAAATGGAAGTTTTTACCAGTTTCATTTACAGTGGATTCTAAAGCAACTTGTACTTGCATTAGAAGTCGTTCATCACTACACAGGCTTGGCATGAGTACAGAACATGTCTCTGCTGTACTGGAGTATCCTTGGTGCCAAAGACTATGTAGTAAGCATATATCAAGACAGTAGAAGAGAAAGGAAATTATGACTAAAAAACAATTCTTTTTCCTCATCTCTAACGGGAAGGATGTATAATGCAATGACAGGCCAGTTTGTGGTTAATTAAATGTATAATAGAGGAAATTGGTAGAGCACAGATGTATATTCCAGGAAAATATATTGTGTTTATGGACATTCTAACAACACTAAAAAAATGCATACGGTCAATGTAAACGTAGATTGAAGGAACTTAAAATATAGGCCTCACTGTGATTGGTTTTTGATAAGAGTATACCTGATACAAGGCATACTTCATGCTAAACACAATGGTATTTTAATTGTTTACAGCTGACTTAGTACTGAATTCCAAAACTTTTCTATTTTGTAAAAGGTATACTAGCCTTGATTTTTTTTTTTGAGAGGGCCATCCCATTGTGTATTATTGAATTTGTGTAATATATTATGCACCATCAATATACATCAAATAAGACACAATAATTACAATTAGGTAATATTTGGCTACATGTTTCGGCCATGACCGGCCATCTTCAGGCCAACGAAGAATTAATTACTGTACCTTAATTGCTGTTCCTAGTTGGCCTGATGGCCGGTCACAGCCGAAACTTGTAGCCAATTATTACCTAATTGTAATTATTGCATCTTGTTTGATGTGTGTTGTGTATTGACGGTGCATAATATATTATACAAATACTAGCCCTGAAGTGGACTAGGCATTCCACACCACATTGGACATAGAGTATATCAAGAATACAGATAGATAAAATACACTAATTGAAACTGGAGATGGTAATACAGCTGCTGGTAGTATCTGTGTATGTGTTTTATTCTCTTGGCACTTGTTAACAGATACAAGAAAGAAGCAAAAATTAAATATTGTTTGATTTGGCATCTGTGTATCATGGACATGTTTTCTTAATAGCAAGTACCCTATGGCATTGCCATAATGTTGAATTAAGAGAGGGACAGCTGGCTTCAAATATTAATTTCTCTAAAAAATATGTTGGATCACTCCCATGGAAGTGGAAAAAACACATTCACACAGGGTCGAACTCCTCCTCTCACCCTACTTTTGTTGCTTTGGTCATATTCATGAGGAGAAATACGTGTATAATAGTTGTATCATGTTAGCCTGTAAGTAGCATATACTGACAGGCGGGTAGAAGGTAAATATCAAGAATGGTGGGAGAAAATACACATAATCGATGAATGTTCAAAAAACAAGTGGAAGTGGGGGAATTTATTTTGACAAAAAATTGAAAGCTTTATGAGGAATCAAGACATTTTAATGACCTACCAAAGGAGAAATAGAGGGGCATGAAGTAGTGGGACAAATTGTGGATGAGGTTAGTGAGAGTGGATCTCAAGTTATGTAAACAGCATATGTATGATGGTGATTACTTTCTTCCAGCATAAAGATATCCATAAATACTCATGGGTATAGCAGGTATCCACTTACAGGACTACACTATGTCTTATGGGTTATCCAGAAGTCTACAAACATTCACCAATGTGATAACTGAAAATCTGATGCAGGAACACCATGATTTGTGTGAGGTAACCCAGTTTTGTTGGAGACTAAAAAGTAGTTACAAGAATATGCATACAGAATTTTAGTGGGTAAACCAACCACATGGCAGACACTTTGAACAGTAAGATTGGCAGATAATAATGTGATGTACCTTAAGGAGTCAGGCTGTGAGGATGGATGATGGATAGAACTAGCTGAAAATCATGTTCATGGAATAAAATTGTCAGTAACTTAAACTGGTGTAGCATCAAATGAATGTATAACAGTGAATAATGAATTACAAAGTGAAACGAAGCAGTAATGGCCTACCTTCAAGGTACACAGTATGCAGATGAAAGTGGAGTATGTTCACAGAATTTACATTAACAGTCTCTGTTGTATAACTTAAAGCATGTTAAAGAAGGTGCTGGAAATAACCTCCTTCAACTCTCAAACCTGCCAAACACCTGGTGAAATGACTGAAAACTGAAGTTCATGTCTAGACTAAATAGTCTATCTGCACTGCTGGTGATTTCTTCAAGCTCATCCTGTATGTGTCGACCGTTCTTATATTCACCGTCTTTCCCACCCCCCCCGCCCCCCCAAAAAAAAACGCACGCACGCACGGCATCAGATCAGGTGAATGAGCACGCCATAAAGGATGACTATTTATTTCGATCTCCAAAAATGTTACTTGAGGTGGCCTTTGAATTATGGGCTGTATGGATGGTTGTACCATCTTTCCGGAAGAACATGTATTCCCCATTCTCATCACTTCATTTTTCAAAAAATAGTGCCAGAATATGTCTAATGTACCCTTCTGAATACTGTGTCCAGAAAGAAAATGGGTCAATTATTCTTGCCGCACTGGTAATGCACCACATCCCAACTTTAATGTCATGTACGTGGCACTTCACGTATATTAGTTTGGCATTATCTATTGACCAGTACCTGTTGAGTGTTTACATAGCCACTTAAGTAAACCCATGCCTAATTTGAAATAAGTTAGTAATGGATCAACTTTATACCACTACATACAGCTTCAGAGTAGAGCTGCAAATGATACCCTCACAGCACAGTCTGCCTCAAGAGTTGTTTATACTACTGTAAATTGTGTATGTTTTCAAATGACTCAATTTGTGGCTCCATACACAGGGATGATTAACACACCAGTTTCCTGTGATATCAGTCTTACAGATTGACGTGGAGAGGATTATAATTTAACAAGGCACCTGCTATTAAAAATGTGTTCTCCAGTTGATGTAGTGTTGATATTGAGCTGAAACAACAGGAAACTGTCTTCTAAATCTGCAATGACTTCTTAGAGTTTCTTCCTTACATTCATTTCCACAATAAAAATACCATATTACCCTGTACTTACATCCATGAGTCACAGAAAACAGTTCGCATCTGTTACAGACACCACATGAAGCCGGAATATGTGTCTAAGAAGTCACACAATACAGTGTACCCTACATGCTGTGATCAGGCTGGCAGCATGTGTGAGTCATGCTGCATCTGATCAGGTTGCCATGTATCAGGGTTCCACTTTCAAACATATTCCCTCTAGGATCTGGGCATTTTCCTTGGGGGAATGATGGAAATCACAGAAAGCATCAGTTAGGATAGTTCATGCCTGAGATTCAAAAGGGGCACAACCCAAATAAAAGCAAGGATAATGTACATGACAAGCTTTGGTATAAGTGGTGCTGAAGCTTTGGACCCTAGTACTAGAGTGTTTGCTTGCTTGTTTGTTACTATGAATATTTGTATGCTGAAATTCCAGCCAACATGTACTGCTGCAAAACAACATACATTTTAAATGAACCAAAAAGATATGCCAAACTTACAAGATTTTCTACAATGTGATGTGCACACACAAGCAGGTGGCAATTGTTTCGTGCTAATAGGCTTTCCCATCATGTCTGTTCCTCTAAAGTCACGCCAAAACAAAATGAGTTATCCTCAAAGTATACTGTTTTGTAACAATGAAAATTGTTACAAAAACATTTTTAGGCTTATTAAAATATACTGTAAATATGCTGCCAGTAAATTTATGTTCCAGTTTTGTAAGACAGCACATGAGTACACACAAATTCAATCAGTTTTATAACTAATAACTCGTGGTCTATTACAAACAATATTTGGCCACTTCTGTCATCACAATCAGCAATCCACAGTCAAAATAAAGGTTTACTATGATGTGAGTTGTTCACCGCTGTACCTATGGAACTTCTGGTATAAAACAAACAGTACCAGACTGTGCATGGAGTACCACAGTTGGCACTGCAAGTCAGCTTCACATAAATAAAAATCAGCTATAACAAAGATTAGGAAACTATACTATGCCAGGACAATATTAAACGGTACAATCCTGCGGAGAACAGTTTCTAAGCAGCTAGAAAGAGAAGAAGGAAATAAAACAATTTGATCATGATTGATTTCAAGGCATTTTTCATTTCCTCATGATATATTTCTTCTTTGTCCAAACATGTCAAACAAACATTATGGAGTGATACAAGGTTACAAGAGAAATGTATCAAAAATAAAACTGCAATAAATCAGTGCTTATGCATTAATTACAGTTTCAATTTCCAATTTCATGGGTCACAATTCTGATCAATCTATTTCCATTGAAACTGTAACTGACTTGCTCACAAGTTTGTTGTTTTCAGTTCATTACATTATGCAAAAAAACTAGCAAATAATATGTATGAAAAAGATGTAATGAAACAGGGCAGCAACACCCCTGTCTCACAGAGCACAATCTTACTTTAGTGGAGGTCATGCTCACAATATGCTTGACACACAAGAATCGTTTTCAATTTTGCATTAATACTGCTCTGAAAGAAGAATGAGCTGGGTTAACTTGGCAACAATGGGATACACTATCAGACTGCGATTCACATATCAAGACCAACTAACTACAGGTACAGTCTAAGACCCCTACCAAATGGCAACCAGTTGCTCTTTTCCCGGGGATAATATGGCTCAAATACAGAGTTGACCACTTACCCCATCTAGTGTCAAGGTTAAGAATGTGAAGCTCTACCTTCACACTCCCTGTATAGTGTTAGGAACAGGGACAACCATCCCTCTACTTTTGTAAACATGAATATTGACTGGGATAGTTCCTTCATAGCTGAAGCTTCATAGAATGTAAACAAAAGCAAACAAGTAGAGGACAAGTAAGGGCACAGCTTCTCTCATGCCCATACTGCAATTCATCAGCTAGGAGAGGAGTAGGTGTCTAAGACTAGCACAGTATATCACATTCGATATGTCATACGTAAACACTTTTTTTCATGTCATCGAGAAGCTACAAAATGGCAAACTACAACTGTACAAACTTCTGAATTATTGATTATTGTTTTCTACTTCTCAAACAGACAGTGCAAAAGCTACACGCTTTGATGAAGTCACAAGAAATGACAATCAAGCCTGTTACAACATTCCTGAAACTGAAACACGAGGTGTACAAATCACCTACATATCATTCAAATATATTTAATTTTACCTCCCCTTCTAAAATTCTGTTACACACAGTGATGAAGAAATTAGTATTAACCTTTATCCTACGGACCTTTAATCCAGTCTTCGTGCTCAACTCACGAATTTTCTCCGCGACGACCCTTTAAATCTTTGTGCGTGTTTGACAATATGCGTTTATATATAATGAACCAGAGATAATGAAATAGTGAAGTAATCTGCACTGTCCTGCGAATAAATCAAAGATATTTCAGTTCAAAAAAAGATTAAGTAGAAATGTTTAGTGCCCACATGCAGAAGTTAATTTAAATGTTTTATAATTCTAAATTTATTTTACATACGTTTCTGTTTTGGGACCGATGTATGCACAGGAAATTTCTGCTTCAAGATTTGTGGAGTTATGCCTTGGCGTGACAGTGTCAGAAAAATCATCTTACATCACACACTCTCCATACTTTCTCAAAACTTCACTAACGACTTTTTTCTTCACACCACTCGCAGTTCACATGCGACATTTTAGCAGCGTCGTTGTCACGAACCGAGAATGGCCAACCTTTTGTTGAATGCTGTTCTAGTCTACCGACTTTCACCATCATTTCCAGTGTATCTTTCACGCGGAGGAATCGAGAGTCTCTATATGCTTTTTCATTAGTCCGTCAAGGGAAGAATAACTAAAACAGAGATATTTCAGTGGTTCTCCGAAAAATATATAAAATTCTACTGCCTAAAAAACGTATTTTTAAAATTTAAAATTTATTTTCCCTACATTTCCAGCTGAGGCCACAGTTTTAGGTAAGGAGATCCGGTAGAACAGCCTGAAATGTTTCAGGGATCTGCCTTGTTGTGGTAGTCCACAAAGCATCTTCTATCACAACAAAGAGCTACATCACACCTTTTGCGTATCACTGAAACATTTCTGGTGACACCCTTTTCCGCACACACACGAAATCTTCGCGTGGCAGACGGAATAGGCCATGCTTCCTGCCATGTTCTTCAAATCTAACGACTTGAGTGGCAGCAGCAGGTGATCTTCCTATTGGCCTTTGCACATTCCATTAATGTCCAGCGTGTGCCAGTAATTTCCCCAGTAGGATGTTCTGAAAATCGCTATGCGAAATTTTCTTACCCCCAGTGAGGACAAAAGGATGTAGCTATTCAGAATGGACAAGTCAAACAGATAGTAGAAGAGTTTTTTGTCCATATCCATGTGCAGTTGATAGAATAGGAATTTGCCATTCTATCTCCCTTATCTACATAGCCCATGCTGCTGACAAAAGAATATTCAGTCTGGCCAAGACTTTGAAATGCCATACTATGGCTGAATATTTAGAGACCAGTCTGTTTATTCGTATATATGTAACTGCAATTGGAATAATAATCCCAGTGGAGATGGCCAGAGTGTGGTTTCTCACGTTCAATATACGAGTAGGGCATGGGAAAACCATGACCTCACGATACAGCCATTAATTGCCTAAATTTATTGGTGTGGGCTAGTTTATGTGTCCTGTTTATTTTATTTTTCAAACCGTGCTTCTGTAATGAACCAGAAACCGAACTGAAATGGAAGACTGACCTAGAGAACCAATATAATATTTGCTTTAGGTTTCTGTGACCGTGCATCGTGAGCAAATTGTGAAGTGAGAGAGAAAACCATCAAGCTGCAACAGTTAGATGTTTATTTTCAACAATTTCTCAACATGTTTCGGGCATCATTATGCCCATCTTCAGGAGAACAAGACGTATGTTACTGCATGTG
>Ga0123354_10013646_pt1 | contig 12617 bp, 9 predicted proteins | sample TergutLab28metaG_2_FD_97872 | JGI IMG/M metagenome (GOLD analysis project Ga0123354, IMG submission 97872) | Labiotermes labralis P4 segment gut microbial communities from Petit-Saut dam, French Guiana - Lab288 P4 | ecosystem: Host-associated > Arthropoda: Insects > Digestive system > Gut ... | reverse complement strand
ACCCTCCTTTTTTTTTTGTTTTTTTCATTTGTTTTTTTTTAAAAAATTTTTTTCTTTTTTTTTTTCCCCACTTTTTTTTTTTTTTTTTTTTTTTTTTTTTTTTTTACTCCTCTCCCCCCCCCCCCCCCCCTTTGCTCTATGTGTCATTGGCTTTTAAATAGCCAAGAGAAATGATTCCTCCACTTAGCCAAAATACTGTGGAAGTCTGTAACCAGATCACCCTTTCACATCTGTCACTGTATTAGTTCTAGGCTTGTAACCCTTCTTGCTTCCAGTATGTCAAGATTCAAGGGCAGGTGTGTATGGCTGTGACCATATGTCACTTCAATTGTGTCAGACACACACGTGATGCTAAGGCAATGGAGAATTTCACAGTGGATCTTGGGAATGAAGTAGCTTTCCATACCCATACTTCTTCTTTACTTCAGAATGTAACAGTATGCCCTGTGTTTTCTGCAAATTTTAACTGGTATTTGTTGGTGTTTCTCATTCCTCTAGGATAATAGAATTATCCTAGATGCATCCATTTTTCCTGTATGATCTTTCTGCTTTTTTTGTTTTAACCCTTTGAAATTTAGGCTTATGCTTGCTGTTCTGCTTCATATCTGTCTTCTGAACTGTTGTGTGTGCCCACATTCTTTTGGTTTATACTGGAAACCAGGTTTTGCAACTTCAATACTTTACTTTCTGCTAAAATGGATTAGCCATTTTTTCGTGTAATAATCTCTTCTCTTCTTCTTTTTTCTCAAACACATTTTCACTTTATGTGAGTTGTCTAGTAAGCAAATATTTCACTCTACCCCACTTCTTCCTTATGCATTTCCACTTTACATTTGTTATGTAGTAAATGAGCTTCCTCACCTGTCTGTCTCCCATCTTCTTCTTCATGTTTCTTCTGGGCATTTTCCTTACAGTTTCAGATTCAGAACCTGCTTTTGGATTTTGTCTTTATTCTTAAAATATTTCTTTTTTCATATTCTTCTACTTGTTAATTTATTCCGAAAGCCTCTTTCTGTAAATTGTCTTAAATTCCTTGTTCGTTATTCACCCATTTCTTCTTGTTACCTCTGTGCTCCACAGAAACTTCATCTCTGCTGCCGTTTAGTGTACTGGAATGTGCTTTAGTTCATGTCTGCATTTGTACTCCATATGTTACTAATCTTTTTTAACTTTTGTGTATAGTGAATAAATATGTCATTATATGTTTATAATTATTTTAATTTGTTACATATGGGCTTTTTTATACACTTCTAGCAGTATCATTTCTGTGGTTTGAATTTCTGTTCACCTTGAACCAGATCTTCATTTCATTCAATTTGTGCAGAACTGCATGCATGTCCACTCCTCTACAGGGGCGTCACACAATTTCAGATTCAGAGAAGTGTGTGCATTTAGAGACCTGTTTCTGATTATTGCTAGAGGCATAGGCTTAAGGGATTTTTGAATATGAATGGGATGTGGAAAGATTGGGGATTCAAATAAAAGGTTAACTTTAGCTGTACTTATTTTATTTGAAAAGACTGAGGCATTTTGAACACTTTGCCCTAATTAATCCATTTGATTTTATTCAGATTCATCCCGTTGTATTTAATATAACTGAAAATACAAGGGAATTAGACTGTTAAACACAATACTTTAATGCCATACAACAATGTGCTACATGTTTCTGTCCATTGAAACCATCATCCGGCACGTTTATTACGAAAGTTTAAAAAACGTAATTGTACTTTCAACATGCAGTTTTTCTGTTAGTGAGATCTCACTAATTTATGAGTATTTATTGAAACAATTAATATGTATCATGTTAGTAGCCTAATATAAAATCCATTTTGTGTGTGTGTGTGTAATGTCTCTTCATGTTTGTATTTCAATCCAAACGAATATGTTGACTCAAGTAAAATCAGTACTCAATGTTTTGTTCTGTTTATTGTCTTTTTTTTATTTGTATTCGTTTTTGGCTCTTGCGTATATTTCGTGAACATAATTCCATAAGATATGATTTGTCTTAAAAAAGCAGTTGTTTGTTTAACAAAGTAGATTTGTTAGATTTTAATCTTTCTGTTTTGGTTAAGTGTGTATTAATTGTTTTATTCCTGTGTGCCTTATGTCAATACAGCTAATTTACGTTCACTGGAGTGTGTCTGTTTCCATTACTTCAGGACTCAGACACATAGAAACAAAATTAATAGTACAAGCTTAATCAAAACACAGAAAGTGAAACCTTATAAATCAACTTTGAAACACGCAACTGCTTTTAAGTAGAAGCTATCTTATGGAATTATATTCACAAAATAATAGCAGGAGTTGCAAAACAATAAAACACAATAAACAAAACCAAACATAGAGTATTGATTTTACTTGAGTAAGCAAGTTTGTTTGGATTGAAATACAAACATGAACAGTCTTTACACACATAAAAAATTGGGTTTTATATTAGGCTAAAAATATCACACATAGTTATTGCTTTAATAAGTGCTCATAAATTAATGAGATCTCATTAACAGAAAAATTGTGAATTTCAAATATACTTATGTTTTTTAAATTTTTGTAAAAAAGGTACCTGATGTTGGTTCTGATGAACCAAAACATATAGCAAATTACTGTATAACATTAAAATGTTGCCTTTGACTGTATCCTTCATTTGTATTTCAATAATCCATCTGAACCATATGTCTGCCACCATCATACAAGTTTTGCTACCTGGGGAGTATCCTGCTGTGTGCCAGGTGGTTCCGTGAAGACAGAGAGCAGCTTTCACCAATCAGTGTCGGAGAAAGGGTGTCAATACTGGCTGCTGGGCTTCTACGCATTAGCAAAGTACGGCTAGAAGACATGGGCAAGTATCTGTGCTGGGTCAACAACTCAGCAGGAGAGGAGACAGTTCAGGTCATTCTCACTGTTACAGGTATATAATTTTTACTTTTCTTTTTGAGGAAAAAACAAAAAGGAGGCCTACCTAAGATTTTGGGTTTTTATGGCAGCTTGTAAAGGTGTAAATGGAGGCAGTGTGTTCCTCTGACATGTTGGTAATGACTTACCAAGCTAGAGTATGGTGCCAAAACCTTGATGAATATGAGTGGGTGGTTGACCAAAGGCACACAGAAACCAATTTCTTTGTGCTTCGAATATCACAGAACAAATGTCTCGTGACACAAAATATGGTAATAGTTCTATATAAACATGCATGATTCACAAAGAGTTGTATTTACCCACCACAGGATTTAATGTGTTACATGGAACAGAAATTCCATGCATTGTGAACCAAAATATTACGTTCATTACCATGACTGGCTAAAGGCTAGAAAGCAAGGATTGGATTCTGGACAGGGAAAGAATTTTTTTTTTACTGTGTACAGAGCAGCTCTGGGGCTGGAGCATTAAGCAGACCACTCACATTTATCTAGTTCCAAGGACTGGAATGGTTGGAGTGTTACTTCTGTCACCTGCATGCCTTATGACATAGTGCTTAGTCATTCTTCGTCATTTATACACTGTATAAAATTGAGGTCCACTATAAGAACAGTGTTACCTATTCAGAGAGACAACATGGTGCTGAAACTGAGGATGTTGCTTAAAAATTGAAGTGTGTGGTTATATTAGTGGGAGCATTTGTATGAATCCTGCTTGTACATATTCCAGACATTCTTAAAATTAAAGAATATCTAAATTTACATGCCACAGGTAGAATGAAGAGAATTCTTAAATGTATTCTGCTACCACATAGCTGACATATTTGTCTGCAGTTTCTGTTACTGTAAAGTCAAACTTAAACGGAAAGTCATCTCTGTATGTGCTGTGAAGGCCTGGCAGTAAGTTGTACTCATTCGTAACCTCAGCACTAGGTGGAGGCCAATGGCTAGCTTCATGCCCCAGCCATTTTACTCCCAGGAAAAGAGCCCCAGTAACCACTGAACAGGAACTTGGGTGGGCCGCAAGCTGGTCTGGATGTTTCGGAGAAGAGAAAATCTCTTGCCTCTACCAGGATTCGAAATCCAGATCACCCATCCATAGCTGAGTTACTGTAATGAGTACAATGTCCTGACTTCATTTATATCACTGTGCATACAGTTTGTCCTTTGTTGCATTGGCAGCGCCATTGTCAGCTCATGTGCAACCACAGACACAGGTTGTAGATGTTGGAAAGGAAGCAGTGTTCCAGTGCATCACTGGAGGACATCCTCTTACCCGCATTTCATGGTATCGCAATGCAAAACCTATTGTACGTGATAACCGGTTTGAAATTACCTCATCCCCTGAAAAGCTCATAATTCGACCACTGCAGAAAGAGGACCATGGAATGTATCAGTGTTTCATAAGCAATGAATGGGAGATGGTGCAAGCCACAGCTGAACTGCAGCTTGGAGGTAAGCAGGTCAAGCACACAGACATTATTGTCAAGTAAATTTGTACATGAGAATCAAGTGTTCACTGTATTTTATTGAGTATAATAACAAGAAGGTATCTAGCTCCATTGTGTCTAAACATGTCCGAGTTGTTACTTGGCTCCATGGAGTGGAGTCCTTGAGATAATATGTCTCTATCAGTAGTGACTCTAATTCTGCAGTATAACTGGTGGTCTGAGAGTGTCTTTACCAATGAGGACACAGTTACAGATGCCATCTTATGTCACCCATTTCTTCCGTTCCTGAAGGTGAAGACAAGCAATCTCTGCACTTTAGGCTTTTATCTTGTTACCTGAGAAGGTTTCATCATGATTGGGCATTAATATGAATAAAGATACTGTAATAGTTTTGGACGGAAGCAGTCATGATTTGTATAATGTATCTTTGTACAAGTATTGATAAAACACATTTAAAGAATAAAAAAAAAATACTGGACAATGTGTTGGAATTCTAAAATACCATAAAGAATTAGAACACTAAAAGAGACAGGGGGATTATTGCCTTGTTCCAGATGCCAGTCCAGAACTGCTGTACTGGTTCACTGAGCAGACTCTGCAGCCAGGCCCTGCTGTCTCTCTCAAGTGTGTTGCTACTGGCAACCCCCCACCACAATTTGTTTGGACTTTAGATGGGTTTCCTGTACCAGACAGTACTAGGTGGGTCTGTAACACAGGCATTGCATTTCCCACATGTATGTGTTTTAAAATGTAAAGTTCTCATGACAGAGGATATTAATAATACAGTTTCCTGATATATGACAGTATGAAGTCTGGTAGATGGGGTCCTGTAGCATCACATACTGGACAACATACATTTATTTCTTGTGCAGGTTCCTTGTGGGTCAGTATGTGACTGTACATGATGACGTTATTAGCCATGTTAATATCTCAAACCTAAAAGAAGAGGATGGTGGGGAGTACACGTGTACTGCTCGGAACTCTGTAGCACAAATCTCTCATAGTGCTCGCATTAATGTATATGGTGAGTGACTCATGTACCCAAGGCATACAATGAAATGTCACAATTGTAAGGTTCCCTGGATGTAACACTGTCCCCTGCTCAGGTGTTACATTTGAGGTTATTAATATAGGATCGTAAGATTTTTCCAGAGTTTGTTCTGATGTCAGAGGAGCATCAGAACAAACTTGTGTTCCTGTGTGGTCCCAGCACCTGTCATAAAATCCTGAGGACTTGTACTGCCTTCCACTGTTGTCAAAAATTTTTTCACACCAGAAAAACTGCAATATCATCACGTCAGCATTTTTCATATGGCTTATCCTGCCACATCACTATACTAAAAGAATCAGTATATCTTTCACATTTTTAATAATAAAAATAATGTTTATGATGATTAATTTAGTGTTATGTACTCTACTGTGTTCCATAAGACTAAAAAGGCGCACGTGTTTACTGTCAGCAGAACTCTACTGATGTAGATGTTAATTAGTCATAGTATGTAATAAGGCAACATTAGTTTGTTACCAACTTACAAAACTGCTTGACCCTTGTAGATGAGACTGATAGGTTGTCCCCTAAGTCGGTAATAGACTACCAATCTATGCTGTGTAAAATTCCAGAAGAGTACAGATCTCATTAACACCATGGCAGAATCTGAAATCTTGCAGTCACGGTCCTTGATAGTAGTGATAGAATGTCAAACAACATTTTCTACATAAACTGTAAGACTGGGATCTTACTCTGCTGTTTAAGACATATTTTAAGGCAATTGTAATGTTTTTACATTTTATGTTATTGGTCAGCGCCAAAAATGGTCATGATTGTTTGAAACTTATTGCCTTATTAAATGTGACTAACATCAGTGTCAATAAAGTTGTGATGATGGTAAACAAGTTTTTCTCTGATTATTATTATTATTATTATTATGCTGGTGGTGGTGGTGGTGGTGATGATGATGATGATGATGATGATGATGATCCTTTTTCTCCTCTGTCCCCCCCTCCCCCTCACTCAATACACTCTCTTCTTCCTTGTTTATATCTACCATTTGAAGGTTACCTTGCAACCAAGACTGTCCATCTGTCTCTTTCTTCTTCCTTATATGTGTCCACATTTAGTGGGTTACCTTGCAACCAAGCCTCTCCTGCTGTGCCTGTTTCCTTCCATGTTTCCACTCTGTATTCTTCCCCCCTGGACAACATTGTGACCTTAGTCTTCCTCTGAGATATTTTCCTTAATTTTCATGTTCAAAACCTTCCCTAAGTTTCTGTTTCATTTATTCTTAAACTATGCTCATTTTATCTTAGGTATTTATTAGTTTATCATGCAAGGCCATTGTTGTTATTTTCTGTATGACTTTTTCATTTCATATTTGCCCTCTACTACTTCTTCCTTCTCTACTTCTTACAAATGTTGTATCATGTTTTTATTCTGGTGTAATTTGCCTTGATCCATATAATGTATGTGTTTCTTCTGCATGTGTTAAACTTTACTTCTTACAAATGTCTTATCAGAAGCCTTTATTGAGCTGATCTTTGCCTTTGGCCATATATGTGTTTCTGCTGCATGTGTCAACCTTCTAAAGCCCAATGGTAACTATCTTTACCACCTGCATTATTTTAAGAAATTTTGCATTTTGCCACATGGTGTGTTTATGTGCATCTTATGACTGTCACAGTAAATAGATTATTTCTGTACACAACATTAGCTGCCTCATCTTTCTGTTGGAACAAGACTATTTTTATGTGTGGAAGGAAGTTAATTTTTATTTGTAATTTATATGAATGTCATTCTTGAGAGGGTTAATGTGTAGTAACTCTTCAATAAACATTAAAGATTTTTCCATCTTAGACCTTTTCCATTTTTAGAGAATTTTGCATTTGCATTCACATTGCAACTTTTTCTCTCTTGGCATGGTGATTCAAAGAGATTACAGCAAAATGTTTGTTAGTGGAAGCTGAAATTTTCCATCCTTCTGGAAAGTACTGTGCAATAAAATAACATGTACAGAAACTATGATAATCCTACTCATGACGTTCCAGTGAAAATATGATTTCTGTAAAATGTTGAAAATATATGAAGTCTATTCCTACAGTTATGTGAGATATGAGTTGATTCTGAATATGACCAGCAGGTAGTTGCATTGTAGTGTTTTATATTTATATCATGTCTAGATGCAGAGTTATGACTAGCAGCTAGTGACATTCTAGTCTGAGAGATAAGTTACATCCAGATGCACAAATCTGACCAAGAGCTTGTTGCAGTGTGAGATATACATCATATGTGTATGTGGAGTTCAGACTAGCAGGTAGTTGCACTGTAAAGTGAGAGATATCTCATCTAGGTGCAGAGATCTCTGTCTGTCTGTCTGGTGCACAGGATTGTTATTACACTATGTACTGTAAATTTTATTATGCAAATTGGACAAGTCCAGTGTTGCATATGTAACAATATGGATGCAATAAATCAATATCAATATCAATATCAATTGTTTGACATAATGAACTTTATTGCTGCTGGGTTTTTGGGCTCATTTTACCTTAGTGTTACAGATGGAACACATCTTTGTATAAAGTGTATTATCCATCTCTGATATGAAAATGTGAGGAGGCACTCAGTGGTCCAATGGTTAAAATTGGCCCCTTTTAACTGAGTTGAATAGATCCTCCACCACTTTTATGCATGAACACAGAACAGATCCAATTTGGAGATCATGTTTTTGTCAAAATACTAAAAGATGATTGAAACCAAAACACATAGAATGAAAGTGAACTTGATTTCTGAGTATTACTTCAGCAGTTTTCTATTTACTTAACAGAAAATTAGTTAAATTCTTAATCTTCAGAATGTCTGGTACAGATATTCAAAACCAAAACTTAATAACTGTAAGGACATTTCTGTGTATCTGTTGCTTTGCTTAACACTGGGTATGTATGTTCTGAGTTAATCTGCTCAAGTCTAGAATGACTGTAGTGCATTCAGATGTTTTCAGGTTTGCCATACATCCGTGTGATGCCAAAGATCACTGCAGTGGCTGGAAGTGATCTGGTCATAAAGTGTCCAGTGGCAGGCTATCCTATCGAGTCCATTATATGGGAAAGAGGTGAGACCCTGTGGTTTTGATTGCTATTGGGAACAAGATCAGCAGAAAGTCTTACAAATCCATATCTATTTCAGATGGCACTGTATTGCCAATGAATCGTCGACAACGTGTTTACTCCAATGGAACTTTAGTTATAGAACATGCTCAACGTCAGGAAGATGCAGGGACATACACATGCCAAGCACAGAACCGCCAGAAGCACACAGCAAGGAGAGATGTTGAGGTCCAAGTTATAGGTCAGTCAGCCTTAGATTCTGTGCTTATGTGCTTATGTTCATGGATGTGTCCACACAAAATAGTTTCACCAATAATCCTGTTATAAACTTTTCACTACACATTACACCACAGAGTAAAATGAGTGAAAATTATTAATTTTTTTGCTCCTCCTTTTCCACCACCACCACCACCACCATCATCATCATCATCATCATCAGTATGAGTTTTCCAACAACCAAGCTGTCCCTCAACAGTTTAATTCCATGTCCTTTCTTTGTTCTGTGTGACATTTTTCTTAACCTTTGTTCCTATCATGATCATCACCTTCCACCAGGGGTTTTGTTTCACTTCATGTTACAAACCTTTCCTGGGGATTTTATCTTCATTTGCTCCTACAACATGTCTATATCATCATATTCTGTTATTATCAATTTACATATTTATTTCTTGTTTTGTTCACATTCACCAACTGTGATGTGTTCATACAGTGCAAAGTATTTCTCACATTCTCTGCAAATTTCACAACTATAAATTGGTTAGAAAGAAGATATGAGTCAGATCACAGTCATTTTCTCAGTACATGATGCAGTCAGTTTCCAGACTGAGCTTATGTCCTCATAACAGCAACAACAGTTGCCTTCTAATCAGTGTTTTCCTCCTCCAAGTATTCTCCTTGAAACTTTAGACAATGGGCCAAGTAACTCTGTCCCATTTGAGGCATTTAACAAAATGTATCCTTTGAATTGGTCCTATAGTTTTGCATGAATCATGGATATTTCATTAAATATACTTTGCTTGAATGCCATCTTGTCTTCTGGGAAAAGAAATAAGCCACCCAATGCTTAAATCTGGTGAGTACGGAGGGTGTGAAACAATAGTCATTTTGTTTGTAGCCAGAAATTTGCACAAAGATAAAGCAGATTAAGCAAGTGTGGTACATGAATTTAGTTGCAATGTGGTGTACATTTAGATTCTTTTTTCAAAATGCTCTGAATGGTCCAAATGAAATACCCTCCACATTAGTAACTTCACAGATACTGAATGCTGAAAATTTATATTCCAGTACCCCCCAAAATTCTTCCCATCCAACCAATGACGAACTTGCTGCGTGAGGGCATGCGGGCCGTTATCTCTTGCCACATCCTAGAAGGTGATCTTCCTGTAACATTTCGATGGGAACGAAATGGACAGCCTCTGAATGAACAAAGCTTGGGAGCTTCAACCCGACGGCTTGATGAGTACTCCACGTCACTCATCATTGAACATATTACGTCAAGTCACAGTGGCAACTACACATGTGTGGCACAGAATGTGGCTGGGTCAGAAAGTTTTACTGTGCCTCTCACGGTGAATGGTAAAGTTCTGAGCCTTATATCCTGTTGAACTCCATCTGCACATAATCTAATTTCTTGTTGCTTAAATTTCATTGTACAATCAGAGTATCAATACACTTCCACCAGAACTGTGTTTGATAAGGAGTATGGATGCTACACATGTTGCCCCTAGATAGTAACAATCTCTATGATGAGGGATATGGTTGTTAAACATGCTGCCCCCAGATTTTAACAATCTGCATGATAGTTAATATGGTTGTTACACCTGCTGCCCCTAGATAGTAAAAGTTTGCTACACCTACTGCCCCTAGATAGTAACAGTTTGCATGATAAGAATTATGGTTGCTACACATGCTACTTCTGGAACTTGACAGTCTGCACAATGATGGGAATTGTTGCTACATATGCTGCCCCTAGATCTTGACAGTTGGCATGATAAGGGATAAGGTTTTTATGCCTGCTGCTCCTAGATCTTAAATGAGTTCACATGATTAGGTGATTTGGTTGCTACACTTGCTACCGTTAGATCTAAACAATCTTTTCTTAGTAACGCATACACTGCAATCAGGGAGCAGTCAGAAGTTGATCAATGTGTGCAGCACTCTCATAAGGAGACAGAACAGCTAAAGAATAAATGTAATTAATTATAAATTTATGTATATGTAAATAACAAAGAAGTACCGTACAGACTTGGTTTGGTGTTACACACAAACATGCACAAAGAGAATCAAGATTTTCAGCAATTGACATATGTACATATTAATTTGATAACCTGCACTGCCATGCAAGGATTGTGATTCTATTTTTCATCAGTGCATAACGTTTATTGTTTATATATATATATATAAAAAGACAGCAGAGCTTATATTGTTTTTATATATATATATATGTGTGTGTGTGTGTGTGTGTGTGTGTGTATATATAGATATTTATATATTTATCTGCACTGCATAGTGCAGATAAATCATTAATTAATTAAAATATTAATTTGGTAACCTGCACTGCCATGCAAGGATTGTGATTCTGTTTTTTATCAGTGCAGAGATTTTATTGTTTTTATGTGTATGTATGTATTTTATTTCGGTTCCATAAAATCCAGTACATATTGGTAAAAACCTTATGGATATAAAACCAGTCATCCCTCAACTACTATCTATCCCTTGTAACTAAAGACATGCTAATTACAAAAATCAATAAAAATGACCATATTTGATTAAACATTGCCATAAAAAATGCTTACAGTTGTAACTCTATAAGTTTGTAAAAATTTACAGTCCAAATAATATAACAAAACAAAATTGATCTTCAAAAGTAGCATCTAAATATCACATAATAAATACTAAAGTGCAGCAATGTAGGTAGTTCGGAGGGTGTTATAGAAATCCTAATAACCTCAGATTGTTCTTCATGTAAGTAATTATGTCATTATTCTCTATTATGAGCAATTAATTTTTAATGTCGGAGTAAAGTTAATGTTTGTAATACTCTTCCAGTGAGTGGTAAGAGTGGTGATACAGAAATTCTTTTAATTCTAGCTCAAAGGATCTAGAATCATCAGACAGCTGTTTAATATGAGAAGGGAGGTTATCGTATATCTTCACACCTGAATAATAAATACCATGTTTAAAACCAGTTGAATATGGTGCTGGTTGATGAAAATTTAATTGCTGTCTAGTGTTTATATTATGAATTTCTGAATTAACTGTAAAATGGTGTTTGTGCTTTATAATAAACATCATAATGGAGAATATATATTGTGACATAAGGGGTAATATTTTCAAGTTCTTGAACAAAATTCTGCAAGAGGCAAGCCTCCTACGGCCCAACATAATTCGTATAATTCTCTTTCTCATTAGAAATATTCTTTTACTATGAGGGGAAATGCCCCAGAAGCGGAGGCCGTAGCTTATAACTGAGTGGAAAGTAGAGTGATACACCATTCTCAGTGTTTCAAGGGACATATAAGGTTTAATAATTCTCATAGCATGACAAGCTATGCTTAATTTTGGGAGACTGTGATCAATATGGTTTTTCCAGTTAATTGTATCATTTATATAAATACAAAGAAATTTGGTATTGGACACAGATTGAATTAGTTTGTTTAGATTAGTAGTTGGCAAATAAGATTTAAATGTGTTTGATCTTGTAAATTGCATGAAATGGGTCTTACTTAAATTTATGCAAAGAAAATTTTTATTCAACCATTCATTAACAAGATTGAAGGCAGTAGTTGCTTTTAGGTCGAAAACACTTTTGTTGGAACTTGTAATTAAAATGGTAGTGTCATCTGCAAACAATACAGGTTTGGCTATAACATTCAGAGTTTTAGGCAAATCATTTATGTAAATAAGAAACAGCAGCAGACCCAAAATCAATCGCTGCGGGACTCCCTGTGTTATCCTTTTCCAGGTCGAATAGTATTTTTGGCCATTGACATTACTAGTAAGAGTGACCCTTTGGTATCTATTTCTAAAATACAATTTAAACCATAGTAATGCTTTCCCTTTTCCCCATAAAAATCTAATTTATAAATTAATGTATCATGGTGAATACTGTCAAAAGCCTTTTCCAAGTCGCAGAAAATGCCTCCAACCGTAATTTTTT
>Ga0123354_10013641_pt1 | contig 12620 bp, 10 predicted proteins | sample TergutLab28metaG_2_FD_97872 | JGI IMG/M metagenome (GOLD analysis project Ga0123354, IMG submission 97872) | Labiotermes labralis P4 segment gut microbial communities from Petit-Saut dam, French Guiana - Lab288 P4 | ecosystem: Host-associated > Arthropoda: Insects > Digestive system > Gut ... | reverse complement strand
TGCTCACGTGAGATGCCCAGTTGCTTAGGTATTGATTTAGCCAAAATCCAGTGGTCTTCCAAGATTAGCTCGTGAATTTGATCAATAATCTCCGGGATGGTCACTGTTTTTGGTCGTCCAGGATGAGGCATATCACAGGTGGAAAAATCACCATGTTTAAACTGGGCCACCCAGTTTTTGATGGTGGCATATGATGGTGCATGTTCCCATAATGTTTCTGTCAGAATGGAGTGAATTTATTTTGGCACCTTGCCTTGCAGGAAAAAAAAAACTTGATGACAGGACGTGTCTCCATGTTGTTCAAATTACGCGCGTCACCTGACAAGCTTCCTTTCAGCCTCTGTAACAAGAAAAGACTTGCATTTCGGCACATGAACATACCCCTCTTTCCAACGACACTACTGATTCTGTCCTACGACATCGGGAAGTAGGTCGGGCTAAGGACTTATCAGCACCCCCTCGTATTATTAGTTCTGTTCTGTAATATATAAATTGTAAACTGAAATTGACATGTCCAATGTTACATGTGTCACTAATTGGACGAACAAATAAACTAAACTAATCTTAACCATCATTCAGGACTGGATTAAATGCCCCCTCCTAAGGCTGGCCTAATTTTAACCACAGAATAACTGTATTATCACTGGAACCATGCTACACTCAGCCATCGGGTCCACATGAATGTGCTATTAATTGGTTCACAAAACCATTGGGAACTCACACATGCTAATACTTATACAACAGACATGCTGTAGGCCTCAGTCATGTATAATAAAAAATGACAAACTCTCAGAAGATACAGATGCAGAAGTTCAAATATGCCCTTACAATAAACTAAACTAGAGCAAAATTGATAATGTGCCACATTCACATCCTTCCATTCATCTGTAATAAAAGTAAAATGAAATTAGGGCTGACTAGTGTTGTAATTTCAAACAGAAATTTTAAAGATATCTTCTCAGTGTTAAACTTACTTCTCATGTGATTAAATGGTTTGTTGCTAATAAATTAGTCCTGAATCTAAATAAAACAAATATAATGAAATGTATAACTACTAATTCACCAAATTCTGCATTATGTGTTGGTTACAAAGAAACCCACATAGCAAGGATGGTAAACACAAAATTTCTTGTAACATATAGGTTTTTGACATTAGTTATAAATGAGTAATACCAGCATCATTTACAAGAACTTTTTCCATTGCCATAAAAATACTCAACACAATACACTATATTTTGGAAGCAAACTGCTTTATTCATCAGGTTAAACCACTCAACTAGACTACTGTGTCCTTTGTGGGCTGCTCACAGGGTATTTGAACCTTAAAGATTTCTGGAGCAATGGTCTTCCATCTTGCACTGAAGTTTCCTTGAATGGACCTCTTCTGCAAATTTTATTATGGTAAAGAACTGGAACATATGTGTACTACACTTAGTCAACATTCCATAGTATACTTATGGCTTCAAACCACCTGTAACTGAAGGCTAGCAAGCATACTGCCTCATAAACAAGTACATAAAACATTGTCAGCTACAGAACCTACAAGAAGATTCACTTATATTTCATGTTATAGTGCCCAAATATATTCAGTCACATTAAAATTAAGATACTAGTACTGAGGAAAATGGTTAATAAATTCTGAATGTGTGACCTGGTATAAGTATCCATGACATTTAAAACTTCAGTGTATTTGGAGAAAACATACTATCCATAAAGCATGCTGCAAAACTGATTCTAACATGCCACGTAGTAAACGATCCATACAGAGAAATTCAGGGGACCAAATCTGTTGACTTTTGTGGACTTGAAAGACCATTATAATGTACCATGTCATCACACTGTTCTCATAATTTCTGTTTGTCTCAGTTTGGAAATGTAATACAGTTTAACCTACAAAATATAAATTTACTGTGTGTACATATAAAAACATTTATAAGAAACTAACCAAAATCATATTTCATACCCACCAGTTGTTCATATGCTGCTGCTCTGTTTTGGTAAAATGTTGACAGGTCGAATTTGTTATCCTTTGGACACATTTCAATGGCACTGTCGTAGCACTTTATAGCCTCTGCATATTTTCCTGACTTGAAATACTTATTGCCCTCATCTTTGCAAGCCAGTGCTTTTTGTAGTGGATTCTGTGAAACAGGAAGTACATCCAATTGTAACTGGTATAAAAAACTATACCATGTAAAATTTTATAAGCGTTACGTCCTACAACACTAAACAGCATAAATGCCGCTTTTTAAAATGCTACTTCAAGGCATACTTCTTCAGCGGGCTCAAACGTTGTGTTGGAGCCTTCCCCAGCCACGTCCAGTGAGGTTTGACTAGAGGTAGCCATCGATGAAATCTTATTTTTTCTTCCATCCTCGGCTATTGAACCTTTATCTTGGCCAGTCGCGGAACTGCTGTTCTTGAAATACCAAATACCTAAGCCAACAGCAACAGGCGCTCCAATCACTAATGCAATTTGCCATTTTGACCATGAGGATCCACTAGCACTCACGCTATTACTGGACGCCGCCATACTAGACAAGACACATGTGTTGCCATCTGTAGTACTGAGGTAAGAGAGCGTGTTAAAAAAAGAATGCTAACGCAGCGTAATAATTCAAGATGGAAAAATGGCAGCAGAAGAGGATGGTAAGACGTGGTACGTTATTACCAGCACTTAGAAAACGTCCGAAGCTTTTAAAAGTGCAGTTTAGTATGCTGTTGTCGTGTTCGCTTCTCATTTATTCGATGTGCTTCGCAGCTTTTTGAAGTGGAGTTATATGAGGTTAATAACCCTTACAAGTGGGTGAATGTTGCCCACAAATGCGGATAATGGACCAGTTCACCAATTTAGGAATTACATTTTATTGGGTTTGAAAGAAGTTGTGTCAACGTTTCTACGTACATAAACACCAGTTCTTTGCCCTGCCTTATTAATTGGAGAGCATGATCTTTAAAAACTGAACAGCTGTTGGAATGTGTATCTGTTTCAGACAACAAGTTTACGTGTCGAAATTAGCAACTAGTTAAACCAGCTGTAGTTTACCAGTCAGCAGCACTCGCTTGATCACGTTTAACATGCTGTTGATATATTTCTGCAAACATAAAGTAAACAGTATGGGTTGTAAGCATGAATTACCAGGGTTGTGTGCAGTTGTCAAATGCTGAGCAGAATATGAGTATTCGTTTAGACAGTCACACAGATCCAGGCACCAGAGTTAGTGAAGTAAATGCACTGGGTTTAGTTACCTTAGTTTTGTATTCATTTGTTTCTTGGTAAATTTTTTCAGGTAAGAAAGGTGCAGCATAGTAATAAGGCATTGAATGTGACATTTAGCAGCTTCTAAATTGCAACATGTGCATCGTTATCATCCGCATTATACATATACAGTCTATAAGCTGGCCTGTATGTCAGATAGGAGGCTAACAGAATCTCTTTGTGTTAGGGTTGCGTATTGTAGTTTAGTTTCTATAGTTTTATCCCCAGTTGGGAAGTGTACTGGCTTGTATTTGGGTAATGTGGGCAAGGGTATTTAAATTAAGAGGGTGCCAGAAGGAATGGCAGTCAACCTTTGGTATTTCAGTTTCGTTTTTTGAAGGGATAGGTGAAAGACACCAGTGAATCACAAACAGGACTAACTACTCTGACAGGCTGGTTTTTTAATTGTTCTTTGAACTACTGCAAGTGGAATGCTGGCATTGTTCTTCATAGACTGTGTTATGACATCTGTGTTTTATTTACACACACACACACACACACACACACAAGTTAAAAGTATGCACAGAGTAGTCCTTTTCTGTTTTTTTTTTTGCAATTGGTACCACTGTTGAATGTGTGCAGAACTAGAAGCACAGAATATTTATGTTGTAGTGGTATATTGATCTTGACTTTAATTTTCTTGCACTGCAAGTGTTGTCAGCTTGGCTGTTGCACTGGTTACCTGCACCATAGAAGAGCAGTGTGAAGTGAAGGTTTTTGTGGGTTTGAGGTGTCAGTGGTGTGAAAATACACCAGAGACTATCAGCAAGTGAGTATGGTAGTGGTTTTTTACAGTAATGGACGTATGAGTTGATGTATTTTTCAGTAACCTAAAAAGTGTCACTGAAAAAGGAATCCACATGGACATTTGATGAGAATATGAAACAATCCTGTTGGCTGATAGTTGATAACAGAAGGGTGATACTTAATGATGTGGCAGACTGGTGGGAGATTATTCATGGTTCTCTTTATGAACTCATCTGCCAAAAACTTCACTTTTATAAAGTTTTTACAGGATTGATTTCCAGACAGCTCAGCAGAAGAATATAATAAATTTGACCATTTGACCATCTGTAACTGTTTTTCACACTGGGGTAATGAGGACAGTGACACCTTACTAAGTTGCGTATGTGACAAAATGTATACCCACAGTTATGAGCTGGAGGACAAATTTCAGAGTATGTGACTGAAACGTATGATGTCTATTACCATTTCTCCTCTGGGGGGGAGGGGGGGGGGGAATAAAACCCAGAAAGAAAGGAAGTTCTCAGCAAAGAACAGGAAAGGTGATGGTGACTTTACTGGAATTCTTGATGACCAGTCCTCAAGCATCATTGTGACAATAAACAGTGCATGTTACAGGAAATGTTGTATGACAACCCTGAAGTAACATTTTGGAAATTCCGAGGACACCTGTCACAAGGTGTTGTATTGTTACATGACTGCCTACTCCCATACTAGTGCCCATGCTGTTACAACAGTCTGGCAGCTTGGATTTGAAGTTCTGTTAGAATATCGTTTGGCCTCCACAGAAATGCTTTAAGAGGATGGAATTTTAACAGTGACCATGAGCAAAAGAAGGTGGTGCATGTCTGGATTGTTGCATGGTTGGAGACATGTTCTCTTCAGGAATACAAAAACTGTACAGTGTTCGATCAAGTATGTTGACATGCTCAAGGACTGTGCTGAAAAATGATGTGTTTGCAAATTCTGTATTGTTGTTGTTTTCATGTTAATAGATACATATGGAAAGTTTTTTACTCTCATATTTGCAGTGTGGTGGTTCGTTGAAAGAGGTAGTTTAGAGTGACTTACACTATGGCTAGTAACACTAATGGAACCAAAATTTAGTAATGTGTTAGGAGTCTGGTAACTGTATAAACCTTAAGTTCAGCAAAAAGAATACATGGTCACTGAATTTTGAAAGATTATTACTATTTATAATCATCATAATATCTTTCAGGCAGTTGGTCTACATGTAACAGTTGACACAGTGTTTTTAAATGGGCCAGAATTGTTTCATTCAATTTGAATATCTGCTTAAAGGAGAGATATAGTCATATTAGATGTTACATGCATGTGTCATAGTAATCAAGAAGTGTGACATGCTTTTAAATCTAGGAAATTAAAAAGAACCAGGTTTTAATAGCTCAAAGTGAATCCTGTTTGTACCTAGTCGCATGAAAGTTCAGTTGTACTAATCTGTGCAATAATCATGGTGTCTTAGTACACTTAACTGTTTATATTTATAAATTAATTTCTTACATTTGATCGAATATATCATCAGCAGGGAAATAACTTATTTAACACTACAAGTGAGTGTTCGGAAACTTTCTATGTATAGACTGTACAGTAATAATGAAAAAAATTGGATCAAGGTTTAGAAGGTATTTTCTTAAAAGTACATTACAAGGTTTAATATAAGCCGAAGTACGTGACAGTGAAGCTTTTTAAACCTAATTTTTTAAGGTGTAGAACATTTACAAATATATTTTAAAATGTTTACATGGTTACCATTTTGTAATGTTGATTATCTAGTTTTTCAATTACCCAGCTGCACCTGTGCTGCTGGATAACTGGTTTCCATGATGAAGGTGCACAAGATGGAAACATGTAAGAAATTAGAGAATTATAATCATCCAATAAAATATACCTGTTGTGCTGCAGTCAAATAAATAAATAAATATATATATATATATTTATATATATAAAGCCAAAACTAGTGACCTGAAGATTTGTAAATTTTGTTGTGCATCCACAACAAACTTTACAAATCTTCAGGTCACTAGTTTTGCCTCTTTAAGTAAGCCATTATCAGACCTATTCTTTATCAAGAGACATACAGAAAACTGATAGCAGCATGTGGGATTAAGATCTCATTTCCTTGGATACAGCTCCAGTATGTGTCATAACTTTTATGACATGTATTGTAAGGGAATGAGATTTCAATCTCATGTGCAGCTGTAAGTTTTTTTGTATGGCTGTTGATAGTGTATAGGTCTGATGATGGCTGAATTGAATGGCTGAAACTAGAAACCTGAATTTTTTGACGTTTTGTTGACCGTGCATCTCAGTATTTAACCAGCTTGATGCACAAAATTTGTTTCACAATACAAACAAATTTTGTGCATCAAGTTGGTCAAATACTGAGATAAAAATAGTAACGTGAAGTTTTGTAAACTGTGTTTTGCTTGACAGCGTTCTGAATATGTGTAGAGGAATATACTTTAAGTGTACTATGAAAATATGATTATGACATAGATATGTTCTTGCAATTTACATTGAGGCTAGGAACAGTTGGAAACTGTTTAGGCATGGGTTATGTGTTTGCTATGATTTTGGTAATTTAAGCAGGGTGTTCTAATGTGTACTAATTATGTTTCAAACATATGTCTCATGTTGATTACCTGTTGCTTGTGAGATGCCTTTGTCTGGCAGAGCTGATGTTAATTGAATTTATGCAAATGGTATCTTATTTCCATAGTCCTCTCATTTGTTATGTAATGTTGTCTACTAAAACCATGTTTTATCTTGTCAGAAGTTCTGTCTTCTGGATGGGTGTGTGCTTATGTGCATGCAGGAATGAGGAGGAAACACTTCTAATTGTGATGAACTTTGAACTAATGTTGTGGCAGAGGGTACCCACCATTGTGATGATAAACCACTCATTTCTATTTTTTGTTAATACATCATCCATTCATCGATATTGTAGCATGCATTGATAATTCTCAACAAATAACCTTCGGCTTTGTGATGACACATGGTTATTGAAGTGAAGGAGGTTACAACTCAGTTATGTGCAGAAATTAATGTAAATAATAAAAAATAACTTTGTTTAATTTTGACTTTTTGTGTCATTCTGCAGAGAATGAATACATAAAGGGAAGTTTATCCCTGTCTACTTGATTCATCTCTGTAACCCAAATTTAACTTTTATTTGTATTAGTGCAGTTTATGCCTTACTTTTCCTGAAACGCGTGTCAAATATTACCTTTCTTCTTTAGCATGAGTTGGAATATCTTGGAATATTGTATTCTATATGTTTTCTGTGAGGGAGCCAGAACAGCTTAGTTGGTATGGTGCCTGGGGTATGGGCAGAACCTTTCAAACTTTTACAGTTGATGTCAGATTTGTTACTGCTCTAAACCCTACAGTTCTCTCAACGTCTGAATTTACTACCCTGACATGTAGTTGTCATGCTTCAATATAGTATTCACTTTTATTCACTTTCTGAATTTGTGTTTCCAGATTATTATAAAAGTTGATAGTGTCTCCAGTTTTCTTTCTGGTATGTGCATACATTCTGATACTGTCATATATCCATATCTGTTTTGTAATGAAGATGTAATAACTTTTCATTATTAAATAAATGGTATTCATTTTTGTTGCCATTTTTTTGGTAATCAAAATTTTCATTTTTCAGTATCAGTTTGGTTGCAACTTGTATATCCCTGTGCACACTGCTATGTAGTGGTTTAGTTTTTTACTCCCCTTGGTTTCTTATTTGATTCAAGTGTGATATAAATATCAGTATTTGCAGGTTTAGTTTCTGTCTGAAATTCTTTTCTGGTAAAACTGCCTTGCTTTGTACAGTCAGACTAAGCATTTTTGAATTTTCAGTGTCTCAGTCCTGTTCTTGGCCTTGTTCATTATATGACTGGAAATCAAATTCATGTGCTGGTGAGAGAACGTGCATATCACTGAGTAGGTTTAGCTTCTGTATTGGTTAATTTTTGTTGAGGCCATTTCCCTTGGCCTCTTGTGTTCCTACACTATAGTTGTGAATAGCAGTTTTATTTGCCATCTCTTTCTATCCTTGTCTGGTTTGGTTTGTGTGTCAAAAAGCTTATCTGGGGTTGTCTGGTAGGCTTAGGCAAAGGTTAAGGGCATGGTGGAAAACCAATCTTCCTAAGTCTGTACATTTAATGAACTGGGGCTCTTTGGGATACAGAGGTACTGTCCCTCCTCATCATACTCTGTCATACCCTTATCTCATTTTAGATACATATTTTCTGGAATATAACTGGCTCAAGATTGTGTTTAGTGGGGGTGTTTGGTGTTAGTGGTGTTAAAAACTGTGTTTTTGTACTATAGTGCAGGTTAATTGTTTTTTATGTGCACATCACACTGTGTTGTTCAGAAGTTCAATACACAGTGTTTTATAACATTAAACACAACTACATTGTATTTTGATTAACTGAACAATATTAACAATACATTTTAAAATCTTCCTCTATATGTTTTGAATTGATTATTGTTATGTGTCTTACTGGCATTAGGAGTTTTTGATGTGTGACATCCCGTTGTGTTATTGTGTTATTCAGTAAATCAGTACACAAAGTTTGATAACAGTTCAAACACAACTAAAAAAAAATATAATTTAGTTGTGTTTAAACAGTTATCAAAGTTTGTGTATTGACATGCTGGTTAATTAGTTGTGCTTCCTTTGAAATATATGTCAGGGGGTATTTTATATAAAATGTTAGTAAGCCCACTGTGGTCATTACCAAGCATTCAACTCCTCCGCCCAATGGCAAAGTTGAGTAAGCCAATATAGAGTACTCTTCCATTTTCCTTCCAACGTGTTGTTTCAATGTAGCTAACACAAGAATACTGCTGACAGTACTGTCTAAAGAGCAGGAGGAAGAACATCATATACTATGGTATTTTGCATGATTTCAGGCTTCTGCCATGAATTAGATGAGAACTGCCCTTTTCTGGGTTATTACACAGTGAGTAGTGGTAATTTTGTACCTTCCTTGTTGAGAAATTGACACTAGTACCTTTCTTGGTAAGAAATTACCACCAATTGCTGCGTAATAACCCAGAAGAGCACAGTTCTAATATGGTATTTGTCAGTTACTAGCATGTGCAGCCGGAAATAGATTTTAACACTTGGGTAATGGCATCAGAAGAATAAATATCAATAATGTATTGTTTTAATTATGTTCTCCTCTCCTTTCCTTCTTTGATGCAGTGGTATAAGTACTAGTATGTGCAGATTTAAGTTATGCCTATAATTCTCTTCAATTATGACTGAAGCCTGTAGCTCCATACAGTGATTCTAAGTATCGTTTAATTTTTCAGTCTCACAGTCAGCTGTGACTGAGCACATTACTATTTAAAGTGTATATATAAATTAAAATTTAATTTAAATTAAAGTGCTGCGATTATGTAAATTGAAGTAGCAGATTGACATTTGTGAAAAAGAAATCATATGAATTTCATTGATGTACTTTCACTGTTGATTTATGAACAGCTGGCATCAGAAAGTTCCCACCAACATTTTGATTTTAAAGATTGATTAGACACTGTTTCTATTTGAGATCTGGGTTAGTATCCACCAATTTCATTTGATTTTTCATCTCGTCTCTTTCTTTTGTTGCAGTGTAAATAGACATTTTGGAAGAGAGATTTTAATTTATAAACAAAACAAAACTTTTGATGTCTACACTTAACAACACCAATTCTTGAAATGTTGATGGATTTTTTAGCATTATAAAGTGTTAATGATACATGCATCAACTGAATCCAGTACTGAATTAAAATGCATGTGTGCTAACTGTTACCTCTGTTGTATATTTTATTATTGAGGTACCTTTACTTGTTCAGCATGTACAATTTCATCTGGATTGTCATTGTTTTAATAGTCTTCATGCAGCATTTTGGGAGTCAAAAGGTCACTGTGCTCAGTAAATGTATTTGACATTTCAGCTACTAACTGTATACTTCAGCTTTTGTTGTAAAAAATTTGAATTTGAAGGCAGAGTGGCAAGACGTCTGAAGTGCCATGAAATATTATTTTTATCCTGTTAAGAAATTACAGAAGAAGTGTGCAAAAGGTCTGTGATCACATATTTTGATTATAGCCAACCCCTGACATAAGACCCTTTACAGTTACGACTATTATGAGTTAGAGCAGTAGTCACTGGCTGTACAGTGTAGGTGGCAATAGACTGAGGGTAAAAATTTGATCTACAAATGTGACTCAGTTGAATCCTTATGCTCAAGGATTCATGGGTGAAAATCTTGAGGGAACTTGAGGACAGCTGGTTATTAATGAAGAGGATCCCATTGACACTCCACCGGCAGCATTGGTCTCTTTAAGACAGTATAATAGCTTTATGGGCTCAGTCCCAGTCCCAGATGACCCAAGATAAAGTTACGGAATCAGTACACACTCCAGAAGTTAGAAACAGCAAATCTTCTGGTCATGAGACTAGTTTCATCAAGTCCTGAACTGTCAGGAGTGCCAGATTATCTATCAGGTACTGGATTAAAGGAATTCTGAGTTTGGTTCCTCTTTCCACATATCTCACACCATATGAACTAATGTGTCACTTTTAATTTTCCAGGGTTCTTGACTTAGAAACTGCTCTCCTGGAGGACTGTACAGCAGCATCTATTTATAGCATCTGTAAAGGCAAGAGTATACCTGACTTCTTGAGGGCTGAAGTATGGCAGATCTGTCTCCAAGTGCAAGAGAAAGGGAATCAACTTGTACTATTTAATGAAATATTTGATCTTCCTGAGCAGAATGTTTTACGTGAAGATTGTCAGCAGTTTGTTGGTATGTGCTGCTGCTGATTGTGAAATATGAAAGGAAAGGGTAGAGGTTTTGTAGGGGAGCTGAATGTGATACTGATCTTTATCTGGTGACTTCAGAATTTAGGGGAAGACTGTAATTAAGTAAACAAGCAGCATAGATGTTTGATGTGGAAAGATTCAGTCTCACGAAGCTAAGTGAGTTGAAAGTTAGAAAACAGTACCAGACATTCCAGGAACAAAAAGAGGTAATGTCAGAAAACTGAAATTAATGAGCTTGAAACAGACAGTAAGAACAAGAATATCAGAGACTTGTATAGGGGCATCAGTGACTTTAACAAGGGTCACAAGCCTAGAAGTAATGTAGTAAAGCATGAGAAGGGTGATCTGATTGCAGACTCCCACAATATTTTGGCTAGGTGGAGGAATAATTTCTCTCAGCCGTTGAATGTACATGGGGTTAATGATGTTAGGCATACCAAAATACAGCAGAACTACTAGTGTCTGAGCCCAGTGCCTTTGAGGTTGAGATGGCAACTGAAATACTAAAAAGACACAAGTCACCAGGTATTGATTCAATTACAGCAGAATTGATTAAAGCAGGAGGTAGGACATTTCATTCTGAGATCCATAAACTTATTAATTCTATTTGGAATAAGGAGGAATTACCTGAGCAGTGGAAGAAGTACATCATTGTATGTACCTATTTATAAGAAAGTTGAAAAAAACAGATTGTAGTAATTATAGAGGCATATCACTTTTATCAACTACATACAAAATTCTATCCAGCATCCTTCGTCAAGATTAACTCCATATGCAGAGGAAATTTTTGGGGATGATCACTGTGGATTTCGACAAAACTGATCAACTGCGGATCATATATTTTGCATTCATCAAATACTTGAAAAGAAATGAGAATACATTGAGGCAGTTCATCAGCTAAAAAAAGTGGGAATACATTGAAGCAGTGCATCAGTTATTTATATAGACTTCAAGAAAGCCTATGATTTAGTTAGGGGGGAGGTCTTGTATAATATTGTTATTGAGTTTGGTATCCCTGTGAAACTAATAAGGCTAATAAAAATGTGTCTAAATGAAACCTGTAGTAGAGTTTGCATAGAAACACATTTGTCTGGTATGTTTCATATGAAGAATGATTTGAGACAGGGAGATGCTCTATCACTATTGATTTTCAACTTTGCTGTAGAATTTGCCATTGGGAGGGTTCAGGTAAACCAGGAGGGCTTGAAATTAAGTGGTACACTTCAGCTTCTGGTTTATGCTGATGATGTTAATATAGAGTGAATAGAAGCAAACATATTATTAAGAAAGACACACATGCCTTAGTAGTCACTAGTAAGGATATTGGTATGAAAGTAAAAGCTGAGAAAACTGAATACAGCACACAGAACAACAGCACAACAAAAGGCAGGTATAAATTCTTTGAAAGAGTGGAACACTTTAAATATTTTGGAACAACCCTAACATGTCAAATTCCATTCATGAAGAAATTAAGAACAGATTGAAGTCAGGATTACTTGCTATCATGTGGTGCAGAATCTTTTGTCTTCCAGTATGCTGTCCAAAAATATGAAGATTAATACAGAATGGCCCAAAAAATTATACACTCTTTACTCATCAATATCTTTGGAATAAATTTAAATGAAATTTCTATTTCAGGGTGAGAGTGTAATATGTTTTCTCAACAGATGGCACAGGCGCTGATGTCCTTAATCGTTAAGACAGTGACCCAACATGGCTGGAGCAAGATTGTCGTTTGAAGAACGGAAGGCAGTGCTGAAGTGGTACTTTAAGT
>Ga0123354_10013640_pt1 | contig 12621 bp, 9 predicted proteins | sample TergutLab28metaG_2_FD_97872 | JGI IMG/M metagenome (GOLD analysis project Ga0123354, IMG submission 97872) | Labiotermes labralis P4 segment gut microbial communities from Petit-Saut dam, French Guiana - Lab288 P4 | ecosystem: Host-associated > Arthropoda: Insects > Digestive system > Gut ... | reverse complement strand
TCACAAGCGTCCGCCACCTGTCCCTATCCTGGGCCAGCCCAATCTAGTCCATATACCCACATCCCACCTCCTGGAGATCCATCCTAATATTATCCACCCATCTACGCCTAGGTCTCCCCAGTGGTCTCCTTCCCTCCGGTTTCCCCAACAAGACCTATACACCCCCCTCTCCTCACCCATACGCGCCACATGCCCAGCCCATCTCATTCTTTTCGATTTTGCTGAAGATACTAGCCTTCATATTTTTAATTTCCCGCGGTCTAGTAGAAGGAGGAAAAGTCGGTGCGTGTTGTGACGTGTAGTTGTCTCACGTTGTGTGCAGCAAATTTTAGACACATTCCACAGGTAGTTGTTAGTGGTTAGTAGCAGAATAGCCTTTGCGATTATAGGCGCTGAAACTAATAGACGCAACTCAAGTGATTAAGATGTCTATGCAATGTGATTTGTGAAATGTATACTGCTTATTCAAGGTCAGATTTATGTGGAAGTGAGGCAAGTGCTAACCTACATTTTCAGTATTGACACGGTAGACGTATGTGTGTTGTTAGGTGACAGTTTTCAGAAGGAAGTGCCGTAAACTCTGTTGTAAATTCAGTATTTCGGATGTGTGGGATAGAAGATCCATCAAATTTACGATGGTTGAAATGTTTCTTGAGGAAGAATACATAGGTTAATATATTTTAGGTTAGTTATGTTTGAACTGTGATAATGTATTACGGATAAGGAAGTGAGATTTATCGAATGACACTGTCAACATTATTTTATATTCGTATTTGCAGGTGAAGGTGGAAATATGCTGTGGGATCCGTTGATTGCATAGCGAAGTATTAGTTTGAGAGAAAAATATCTGTTGCACATAATGTCAGAAGAAGACTTCCCAGACATACATTTGCGAGTGTTGTATGATTTTGAATATTCAGTTAAGGATGACAGAAAGATAAGGATACAAGAGGGTGAAAAGTTGTTTTTAATCAAGAAAACTAATTCAGATTGGTGGCAGGTGATTCGGAATTCTTCAGAAAGACCATTTTATGTTCCTGCTGCATATGTAAAAGAATGTTTATGCAGCCAGGACACTTCAAAGGTGTGTTTAATGGGTAAAAGAGCCAATTGTAGTTGGGATCCGCATAAGCTAATTTAATTAACTCACCCCAAGACAATGACAGGAAATTGGAATGAGCAGAGTGGAAAGAGAAACTGTCCAGGAATATGGCATGGTGGATGACCTGAACTGATTGTCTTAATAATTTTATTTGCATGATAATTTAACTTTATTAATACCACTGTTTACCGGCAGACATTTATAGTTGTTCTTACCGAGTTAAATAGTTTTTTTTTTTGTATATTTGAACACATTATATTTCTTCAATACATTCGAATACAGTGATGGTTAGTGGACTTTGTTATGTTTGAGTTGGGGTTAGTAAACAACCTAAGTAATACATTTTGCAAATAATATGGAAGTAGTTGGCATCTTATCTGTCTTTGCTGAAGATATGTAATTATATGTTCATTATATTGTACTCCCCCCCAGTATTTTCACTAAGTTGTACATGAAGTGGTCAAGTAAGTGTTTCTTCCCTGAAGTATAGGTAGTTCTTTGTTGATGACTTGTAATCTTATAATGGTCATATCACTGCAGTGGCTATGGAGTCAGGGCTTATGACAAGAGTAATGTAGTCTTTGGAATAAATATGTTAATATGTTGGTATTGTTGGTTGAAGTATATATACAGATGAAGTTAATTTGTATGTGAATGTATGCTTAAAGTTATCTTTATAGTCACGATCCACCAGTTATGTTAGTAATTGGCATCATTAGCATTTATACTGCTGTCTCTTCACTCACTGTAATTAATTAATGAGCTTGGACAGTCTAGACAGTAATGTTACTGGACATCGGGCAGAGACGAAGTTCTAAAACTAAAATAAAAGTTTCAGAACAGTCTAATGTGCAGTTCCAGGGTGAAAGGAAGAGACGTGAATCACAGTATGATGCCAGACCTCTTTGGTACTTAGTGCCAGCATTACATATTTAAGTGCAGAACTGACTGATAAATAGCTCATGAAATTCCCTGCTGTTGTAGTAAAACCTTGAATCATAATAGTATATTGGAATTTCAAGTATATTTATGAAAATTATCTATAATATAATTAATATGCTACTCACTCTGCAGTGCTTAGTCCCATGTTAAGCACTCTCCTGGTATAGGAATTTGCTGTACTGATACAACTTATATTTGCTGCTTATGTTGTATATCACCCTGAATGCAATTAACCAAATATGATATACATACACCAAATTTAACCAGGAGTCATGGGTTGTGGAATCAAAAACAGTCCTGAAATGTGGTGTCTCTGTGGCAACCATACCATATTCTGTACATGTAGTTATTTTGCCCTTATAATTTTATGTTGTCTACTTATTTGTGTCTTTATATTCTTTCAAGGAAATTTCCCATCATAGAAGCGGCAAGAGACATAAAGAAAATGAGGCAAAAGCCTCAGTTCCATCATCTGATGTTAAGAATAAGTCGAGCGAGTCCTTAAAGTGTGAAAAAGAAACTAGCATTTTGAACATTTCCTGTCCTTATGAATGTAAAACTTCAAGGGGGCATAGTGAAACACAGCCACACACATTCCAGAATGTGAACAAAAATTCATCAGATATGGACAGTTTGATTAAGGAAGATGCAAGTCATATTTTGTTCGACAAGCGAAAGTCATGGGCAGTAGAAGAGCTTGTTGCGGAACTTTCCAAAGTGAGAACTGAAAGGGATTGTTGTGAATCATCCAGTACAAAGGCTGATGATGAAGAGCATTCAAATGAAAATAGCATCACTTCGTGTAGTCCACACATGTCATGTAGTTGTATTCATTCATATCCAGATGATAACAGTTTCTGCTCAAATAAACATTCCTTATCAGTAGCAAGCGATAAGACTGATAACTCTGTTCAAGGGATCAAGAAACACAGTGCTGTAAGAAGTTGTGTGGATATCAGTGAGGGTTTCACCAGAGTGTGTACTGTTCCATGTGAAGGGTCAAAAAATGTAGGAAAAGTTATATGTAAACCTTCTGAGTCTTGGGAGAAACTCGCGCAAGAGGTGCATTTCAGCCCACCTGGGACACTTGACAGCAGGGCTTCTCAAATCAACTTCTCAGGAAGCCTTAATGAACCCAGCACCATTACTGTTTCAGCTGTAGATAACACAAAAATGGACTCTGCGTTTAAAAGAGTGAAGAGTAAGCTACAGTACTCAAGTAGTTTCAAAACGAAAAAAGAAGTTCGTGCTTTGAAACGTTGGAGTGGAAATTCTTTGTTGTCAACATCACGGGAAAATGCATTATCTGAGTGTAAGGAGAGTAAAGATATTAAATTAATTCCAGATGAAAAGAAATTAAAAAACTCAGAACATGTTTCCAGTGCTTTGATAGGTTTGGACCATGATCAGCTGAAATCAAGTCATAGTGGCAGTGATCTGGAAGTGTTGCAAAAAGAATCTGGTCAACCCTGGAATGTTGGTGAGAAAAGTAAGGGAATTTCAGTTGTGTCAGGCAGTGAATCTGAAGAAAATCTGGATGAGGGCAGCACTAGTGGTTTGTCGGATGATATTCTTTGCCAGAGTGCTACAAGTAAAGTTTGCAGTGATATTAGTGATGGTGCTGTTTCAGATGACTTAGTAATTGAATCATTAGATAAAGTGAAAGAGGTGACAGATGGTTCTAGTTCTCATGTGCAATTGCAGAAGAAGCGGATGCTCCTGTCAAGGAAAAAAAGGGTAAGATGATGATATTTGTTTATTACTCATTTGCTGTATGATGATGTAATCATCTGAATGTAATGTAAATGTGTATGTCTGTACATCTGTCCTGTTATTTTCATCTCCATAATTATTCATTGTATTTTAATGAAATGTAATAATTGGGGATCAGCAGTAAAAGTTATTGTGCAGTGAATTTTCTTATTGGTCCATTATTACTGTTATTGTATTTGAAACATATATCAGATTTTGTTAATCCAAATGAGAAATATACAGTGGTGCACAAATGTTCCAAAAATCTTGAACCCACCTCAAAATTCTAGGCTCCAGAAGGGTGACATGAAGCAAGTTGCATACTGAGGGCCCACAAATATTAGGTGTCATTGTACAAAATTCAGTTGCCTGGGAAACCTGGCGCCTTGTATTTGTGCACCTTTGGAAATATGTGCGTACAGTATATAGGTATGCCCACACATGCAAACACATCTTTTAATTGAAGTGTGTTCTGATATAATAAACATTTACTGGTGGGGGGGGGGGACTTCCACTGTGTAGCATTTGCGGTGGAATTAGCTTTCAGCAGGTAGGTGCATACAGAATTGCAAAGAAGACATTTGGAAAATATATGTCTTTCATATTAAGGTACTCCATGAATATTGACCAAGGTTTTATAGAAATTTTTGGATTTTTCTGATGTAACTGTTTGAAGAATATGAGCATACAAAATGACTTCACTTCAGAAAAGATATGCCCACATTTCTGTGTTTAAATCCATGGTTCCTTAAGGACTTATTAACTGTGATTTCTTTGGAAGAATCTGCACATTTAAAGTCTGTAATGTCAGGATTCTAAACAAGTTGAGTTCTGATCATGGCTGAGGTGTTTAGTTGATGGCCTGTCAGCATAGAGGCCTGGGTTCAATCCCAAAGTAGTCCATGTGGGATTTGTGTTGGACAAAGTTGCACTGGAATTGGTTTTTTTTTCTGAGTGCTTCAGTTTTCTCCTATCATTATCATTACACCAATACTCCATATTTATATGTCATTCATCAGAGTGACTCCACCACCCACCAAGCCTGCTGTTCAGTAGGTACTGGGGCTCTTTCCCAGGGTAGAGCAGCTAGGGTGTTAAGTTAAACACACACTTCCATCTAGTGCCAAGGCTGAGGTTGAGTGAAGCTATGCCTCTGCTCTCCTCATATACCTTCATGGCATGGACAGGGAAAACTTTAAATTTTGTATGTTGTACCACTGAGTGTGTATGATTTTAGCAAGTAACTGCATACTCCTTGAGAAGCTAAGTGGTTCTCAGCTATTCGAGAAATTTTCCGCATTTTATGGAACCTGAAGTTTCATTACCACATTTACAAGTGCTCGCCACCTGTCCCTATCTTGAGCCAGATTAATCCAGTCCATGCCCCCCCCCCCCCAATCTGACTTACTGAAGATAAATTTTAATATTATCCTCCAATCTATGCCTGGGTCTTCCAAGTGGTCTTTTTCCCCTCATGTTTTCCGACCAAAACCCTGTATGCAACCTCTCCTCTTCCCTGTATGTGCCACATGGCCTGCTCATCTCATTCTGCTTGATTTGATCACCTGAATAAAGTTTGGTGGGGAGTACAAATCATTGAGCTCCTCATTATGTAGTTTTCTTCACTCCTCTGTTACCTCACCTCACTTAGACCCAACTATTCTCCCCAGCACCCTATTTTCAAACACCCTCAGTCTACATTACTCCATCAGTTTGAGCGACCATGTTTCACACTTATACAAAACGGGTAAAATTATAGTTCTGTATATCTTAATCTTCATATTTTTGGATAGCAAACTGGAAGACACAAGATTCTGCACCAAATGATAGCAAGCATTCCCTGACTTCAGTCTGCTCTTATTTGATTCTTGTACAGAATTTTGATTTGTTAGTTTATTTCCAAATATTTGAACTGCTCCACCCTTTCAAAGGAACAATTATCAATCTTTATGTAGTGACTCTGTCCTGCATTCTGATCTTGAGACATTACCATGTGCTTATTTTTATCAGCATTTACTTTTAGTCCATTCTCCTTACTAGCAACTGCTAAAGCTTCTGTGTTTTTCTTTATAGTATGTACGCTTCCACCCATTATATTAACATTGTCAGCATAAACCAAAAGCTGATGTTTACCATTTAATTTCAAGCCATCCTGGTTTACCTGAACCCCCCCTAATGGCATGCTCTAAAGTAAAGTTGAAAAGCAATGGTGATAAATCATCTCTTTGTTTCAAACCATTCTTAATAGAAAACATGCCAGGCAAATGCTTGCCTGCCTGGACTCTGCTGTAGGTTTCATTCAGACATTTTTATTAGCCTTATCAGTTTCAAGGGGATACCAAACTCAATGAGAATATCATACTAGACCTTCCTCCTAACTGCCACCATGGCTTTTTGGAAGTCTTTAAATAGCTGATGCACTGCTTCATTGTATTCCCATTTTTTCTCAAGTATTTGATGATTGCAGAATGTATGATGAGTAGTTTACCTGTCACGTCAGAATCCACATTGATGATCCCCAATAGTTTCCTCTGCATTTGCAGTTAACCTTGATAGCAGGATGTTGGTTAAAATTTTGTATGCAGTTGACAAAAGTGATATGCCCCTATAATTACTACAGTCTTTTTTTATAACCCTAATAAATAGGTACAGTGATCAACTGCTTCCAGTCCTCAGGCAGTTCCTCCTTATTCCAAGCAGGATTAATAAGTTTATGGATCTCAGAGTGAATTGTTCTACCCATGCTTTAATAAATTCTGCTAGGATTTGATCAGTACCTGGTGATTTTTGTCTGTTCAGCTCGTCAATAGCCATCTCATCCTCAAAGGCACTCAGCTTAGACACTAATGGCTCTGCTGTATGTTTTGCTGTCTGCCTAACATCATTAACTCCATGTATATTCACTAGCTGAGAGAAATGGTTCCTCCACCTAGCCCAAATACTGTTGGGGGGGTTTGTAATCAAATCACCTCTCTCATTCTGTACTGTATTAGTTATAGGCTGGTAACCCTTAGCAAGTAACAGTGATGTTAAATGAAACACTCAGGCTAGGCACATCCTGTTTTGTCACTAACCATTAATATTAGACATTTGTGGGTTTCCAGAAGATTTCTTTGTCCAAAGCATGTATATATATCCCCTTTCTCCCAACAAAATTACCTACTCAGCCCGCTGTAACTTCACTAACTTCACTACTTTGACCATGCTAACTGAGTGTTATAAATGACAAAGCTTTGGACTGCAATGTACTGTACTATAAGTCCCGACTTCCTCTTCTTCTTGGGCGTGTATTTTCCTGAGAGCTTGGTTTTCTTTGCAGTTCATGTTCTTCCCTTAGAGTATATGGTCATACACAACAGCTAACTGTTGAACATCATCAGTGGCGTTTATTGGCCACTGCAGTCCAAGGCCTGTAATTTTCTGTGATTCTGTAACTGGTTATAGATAGACATTTGGTAGGAATCCTTGGAGGTATAGGGATTGGTTTGTCATAAAGTTTCTACCTAAGCAGAACAGCCAAACACAAAAATGTATCTATGCCTCAAGATGGATTGAACCTACAGTCCCAGTGTCTTGATCAGCAGAAGACAATGCATGGCTTAGGCTCCTCAGCTTCTGTGACCAGCACACTGTTTAACAGATTACTGTTTATGACTTGACAAGGTTTTGGAAAGTAAATTAGACAGTTTCTGATGTAAGTAGCAATTTTTTTAATGCAAGAATGAATATTTAAATTCATCGGGAGCCAAAGTACTGTTTTGATACAGTTATTCCAAAGTCCTTAAATTCTTAAACATTTTAAAATGTTTTATCGACTGTTTTATGTCTGCAAATTTTGGTTTTGTGACATGCCAGTATATCTGTCCCCTGACTTTATATGATGCTGTAATTACATTTTATGAGTTTTTGTAGAAACGGTTATAAGACCCTTTAATAACATATCAGTAAGTGATGGTATTTGCAAAACATAATTAATTTCCACAGATGTTACTTGAAAAATTTCATCTCCACAAAACTGAATGAAGAATAATTTTTTCTCTGTGCTTTTTTTGTTTACTTTGCAGCATTAGATACGTTTCTGCAAACTATGGTAACGTGAAACTAACAGGCAATTTGTATTGACATTTATGCTCTTTTTTGGCAGGTGGAATCACGTGATGTGCATGGACGTAGTTCACCACCTTCTCCATCACCTACTCATAAGTCAGTCAGAGTCTTGAATGAGGGATGGGAGGAATTTAAGTCTTCTCATGGGAGGACCTATTATTATAACTACAGGACCAATGATAAGAGTTGGAAGCCTCCCCGCAGGCACCACAGTTATAACGTAAGTGTTCAGTTCCAGTGGATGTGATGATCAGGACATGTAGCGCTGGGGGGAGAAATGATTATAAAATTTTATTAGAAACATCTCAAAGGACGAGACCACTGGGGAGAACCTAGGTATAAATGGGGGACAGTGTTGCAATGGATGTTAAAGATGTAAAGTATGATTTTGTAGAGGGGATTGAACTTGACATCCAGTGGCATGCATTTATGAACATAGTAATGACCTCTGGTTAAAAGACATTTGAAATTGTTTTTATCACTTTTTAAATCAGTTTTTCATAGAAGACTGTGGCTCATGGATTTGGTTAGTAGTGCATACCTAATTACATAAATACCAAGACTGTGGAATTTTAATTGGCTGTGAGTGAAATCCATCAGATATTCATTGGGATGGGCATGTGAGGTGTTAATGGCTATGTGTATTCATCACTAGCTTTCAAATATACAGGGTTATTTATAAGTCCGTGAAACATGTTAGAAAACTGGCTGATGCCACAGTTGAATGAAGACAGTAATGATTACATCTTTCAACAAGACGGCTCTCCGGCTCACTACAAAGACATGCAAGGGTATCTCAATCGAAACTTGCCACAAAGGTGGATAGGACACACAGGAAAAGAAGATGACACGTTAATGCAGTGGCCACTCTGGTCCCCGGATTTAACCCTGTGCGACTTTTTGTTCTGGGGAGTTTGTGAAGGACACTGTCTTTGTGCCTCCACTCCCCCCTAATCTCCAGATTTTCGCAACCGTATCACCGCTGCTGTGGCTGTGATCGACCGTGATATGCTGACATGCGTGTGGAACGAGATGGGCTATCGCATAGATGTCTGCCATATTGCCAAAGGTGGACACATTGAGCATCTGTGAAATATGTAAAAAAACTTGGAGAGTTTCTCTCTCTATCGGTGTAAGAACTACCATGAGCCGTTGAGTAGTTTATTGTTGCGAATTTTTAAAATGTTTCACGGACTTATGAATAACCCTGTATAGTAATTTGTGCTGAGCAGATTGTCATTTGTTAAGTTACTGTATATCACTGTCTTCATAATAGCATGGCATGAAATCTTAAAAGAAGTATAAACTATTATTTTTTTGACATTGCCAGTGGTGTGAAAGAATATGTTTTCCTTGAAGTCTGTAGTATTTAAAATTTAAATACCTCAAAAAAATAGCTCCCTTGCACCAGGTAACTGGGTTTGGAATGCAGTGAGCAAATTGGATGAGATATGAGAATGTTTAATAAATTTTATGTTATTGTTTACTGAGGTGTGTGTTGATGCTTTATCAGCAGCATAACATAATATAGAATACATATGGCCTTCAGCAAGATCCGATAAAGGTGTGAGAATAGGAAGTCTTGTTTTATTGAAATGTACTATCCCACTTTTTGTCTGGAGATAATAAGGAAAGCTACACAAATATTTTCAGGGTACCCAGTCTGTTTACTGAGATTACAGTGTCAGGCCTCTATGAATCAGCAGTGTACAACTATATTGTGATGTTCAGGTTGTTAAAAGTCTAAGAAATGAGGTATTCTGGACATTTGAGGATGATATTGCAGGCTTTAATTAGAACACATTCTGTACCTTATTTACTGGCCAATTACAATAGTGTTTATACATCTACAATAGCTTGCTAAATAAAAACATTGAAGTATGCAAGATCTAACATAATGCATTTGCATGTCCTCCATGTAAGGTGTGTGTGCAAACATAATTGTGTGTGCAGGCATTGGGAGGGATTTGTTCTGTTCATCTTTGATACAACAGAACACACAGCCCTCAGGCTACTAACTCTTACCAAGCTTTTAGGCAGTAAATGCTGTTCATACGTACTATAACACTTTAACAAAATTAACAGAGAAACAGGTCCTTTAAGGAATCAATAAGATTATGTCTTCACCAAGACAGTAATCCTGAGTTTAATATTTACATTTTGAATGTAATGATTGAATGATTAGTGCACCATGAGTAGGTAGTCACCAGAAATTGATCATTCTTATCCTCTACTCACCTGCCCTGAGCATTTTGTGTTTTTTCCTCAGCCACTCTGAGCTGTTGATTGATTAGTATCCTAAAATAGGTCATGACTGATTTCCTTCCCATCCTTCCAAGTTCATCATTCTCCATCATTTTCCAATTTGATGCTGTATAACCTGTGCATTTAAGAAAGTATTATTAAATAAATTGTAATGTAACATAGTAGTTCTTGTAAGTTCCTTGGATTTTCAAGAAATCTGGTAGACTTCTGCTTTGTGGGTTTGTCACTTAGGATGAATATGAAGTTTTACCTGCATACATTCACTAATATCACATTTAAATTTTGAAATAAGGGTATCTCTCTGTTCCCTATCATGCCCCAAGTTGAAAATTTTGACAGAGGAAATTGTCACAGAAATTTTAATGAAAACATTTCTTGGTAAAATGGTAAACTGTTGTGAATTCACACAAAAAGCAAATAATGCACAGTTTGTCATTCACAACACAGTTTAATTGAAACATAATTATGAAATCTGTGTTTGGAATGACAGACCATGCATTATTTTCTTTTTTCATGGTAAATAGGTGAAAGGTCAAGGTAAAATTCATAGTGATCCACTTGCCATGTGTATAATGTAAAATGCAGGTCCCATTTTAGAATTTACATCAGTACAGAGTTATGGGTGTATTAGTGATTCAGAATGGAAAAAATGTAAAGAAAACTGGAAATCTCAAAATGTTGCATGACAGAAATGGACATGGGAAGGTAAAATTTATTACCTGCTAGACCCAACAAGCTCACCAAATTTTGTTAGAATCAGAGATGATTATGAATTGTTTGCACTTGTGTCTGTGTGTGGTGCAAAAGATGGATAGACAGCAGGGATTATCTGAGCTGTGTGGGTCATGGCCTGAGTGTGTTATGTGGCCAGCATATTCTAAGGTATATTTTGGATACAGGGTTAAGCATGAAAGTCACATTAGTGACTTTTTTTTTTAAGGAGAATACACAAGATGGCAGCATTAAAAATCTTCAGTCAGACATGTCACTCCGTGCAGAAGAGGTGAATGGAGCACATGACATTCCTATTCCTGTCGGATGGCGTGAAGCGTATGATGACGTTTCTGGTGAGGTGTGCTATGTCAATATTGCTACAGGTGTGAAGGTATGTACATACATACATACATACATACATACATTCCATAGATCCCTGAGGCTGTCACCAGACAATAGGATGTGGAACATGTCAAAAGCATTCAAAACATATAAAATTATTACAGTGTAAGAAATTATACAGTCATGTAAGTCAGTAATACATATCATCTGTACATGCAAAAAATTCATCCACAGAGTAAAAGGAGTGTGCATATAGAAACTTATTTACTGCTACTTTAAACTATGGCTTTTCATCATTGTAAATCATTGCATGTAGCTGACTGCTGGATTTGGTGGCATATGAAGGGGTGCTGAAATGTAATGCCTCTTAATTTTGTTACATAAGAGAAACACACATAGGAGTTCAAACTAAACTGCATTCATTTTGTTAGACTCTTCCACACTGTGGGACCAAATGCTAGTCTTCTGCCACTAGAGGGCTCTGATTTGTGCATGGAAACATGGTAATGTGTAATGCAAGTGCAATAGAAATGGTGTGCAGAGATAGAATTCATGACTACAGAAAACATGCCTCTGATCAACATTCTTCAGCATATAGAAATTGTTCATGGAGACAAATAACGAGTACAAAAAAAAAATCAAGACTGCAGTACCTGCTGGTGAAGTCATGCTTATAGTTTCCTGGAATGTTAAAGGTTTGGTGCATTCAGAATTTAAGCCTGCTGGCATGATCATTAATTCTGGTATTGTCTGACACTGGTTAAGCTGAAAGCATGACTTTAAAGAGTTTGCCCTCACATGGAACACCCCCATCTTCAACATGACAGTGCTCTACTGCACACAAGTGTAAGATAACTGCAGAGGTTCAGTACCTTAGTTTTACCATCTTAGATTGTCCATTTCATAGCAGCATCTTTGCACTGCCAGATATTTGTATCTTTCCCAAACTGAAGGAACATTACTGTATGTTCAACAATGATATGATGACAGCGGGTAAGTTGTAGTTCTGTCATCAAGATGCACAGTTCTAGTGTGACAGATTTATGAAACCCCTTGAACATGGTGAAAGTGTGTAAAAAACTAAATGGAGGGGAACAGTGAAGTTAAAGTAAGTTACTTGTTGTAGTTTTATTGAGATATGTGTATCCATTTCTTAATTTTGAGGTATTACTTTTCAGCTCACCTTTGTCTGTGATCTTGTGTTCATAGAGAATACGAGGTCTGTAAATAAAGTAATGAGACTGCCTGCGTATCGCACGATCTGGCAATACTGCGGGCTTGCCCTTCACATGAAGGTTAGATAAGAGTCTCATAGACTTCTAGTATGAGTTTCAACTCGCTAGCGTCAACATGCTAATTTTAGTGCGGTTTCTTGTGAAGCAGTTTTTGTGTGTGTG
>Ga0123354_10013637_pt1 | contig 12622 bp, 13 predicted proteins | sample TergutLab28metaG_2_FD_97872 | JGI IMG/M metagenome (GOLD analysis project Ga0123354, IMG submission 97872) | Labiotermes labralis P4 segment gut microbial communities from Petit-Saut dam, French Guiana - Lab288 P4 | ecosystem: Host-associated > Arthropoda: Insects > Digestive system > Gut ... | reverse complement strand
GGCCGCACTTTACCCCCGGGAAAGACCCGGTACCCATTTTACAGGAGGCTGGGTGGGCCCCAGGGCCGGTCTGGACGGGCGGAAAATCTCGTCGCCACCGGGATTCGATCCCGGACCGTCCAGCCCGTATTCAGTCGCTATACCGACTGAGCTACCGGGCCCACCAAATGTAATGATACAAAATTAACATGAGGCGTACTTTCTGCTGAGCGCGTGTGACGTAAGATTTCTAGGAACAAACGAGGGGATTTCGGATATGCCAGGAAAGGGGGGAGGGTTTTGGGTGGGAAAAGTGAAACTTCTGTGGTACAAACCAATTTAAGTATCATATGCAGGACGAAAGGGGAGCCCTTGGCAAAGTTTGTGAGAAGCAGACATGGGAACGAGATAGGCAGAATACGTTCAACGTAATATTGTGGCGCGTTCGCGTAGTGTTTATACCACCTTTGCTGTACTAACGTCCTGATATCATCTCACTGGAATTTATGTCGCTCGCAGCAGTGAGTATTTGGAATTGTGGTTGGGTTAAATAATTTTACCGTGGGACCTCGGCAATGTTTTCATTGTGCTGCGCACATATACATGTGTTTATATCAACATTGTATACATTTGACTGCGTTGCCTTGGAAACGTAAAAGTGCGTTCTGATTAGCATTGCTGTTTAGCTAAAAAAAAAAAAAACAGTTCTTACTGTTTACGCTTTCTCGGCTAACCGAACTGTCTGATAAGAAAGAGCTTTGCGAAAAAGGTTCAGAGAATGTAAAGCGGTTTGAAGTAGCTTAGGATAGCGTGCACAGAATTTTGGTAAATGGAAGACACCACTGCAGACACTTAAACATGTATGGAAGAGTAATATTGAAATGAATCTTCAAGAAATGGGTGTAGTGGTTTCATCTGGCTCGGGTGGTGTGTAATGTCAGGCCGGTTTGAGTGCGACAGTGAACCTTAGGATTGTGTAAAAGTCCGGGAATTTCCGTTAGCTTCTGCAGAGCTGTTTTTCAATTTTACATTTTTTCACTTATGTGGAGCTGTTTTTCAATTTACGTTTTTCTCTTTTGTGGAGCTGTTTTTTTTTCAATTTTACAGAGTTTTTCGCTTCTGTGGAACTTTTTTTCACTTTTATATTTTTTCACTTATGTGGAGACGTTTTTCAGTTTTACAGCGTTTTCCGCTTCTGTGGAGCTGTTTTTCACTTGTACAGTTTTCATTTCTGTGGAGCTGTTTTTCAATTTTGCAGGGTTTTTCGCTTCTGTGGAGCTGCTTTTAAATTTTACGGAATTTTTCGCTTCTGTGGCGCTGTTTTTAAATTGTACCGTTTTTCACTTCCGTGGAGCTGTTTTTCACTTGTATAGTTTTTCACTTCTGTGGAGCAGTTTTTCAATTTTACAGAGTTTTTCGCTTCTGTGTAGCTGGTTCACATTATCTTCATAACCATACGCTGTTTTAAATAAAATGTATCTAACATACGAAGTTTGAAGTTATTGCTGAAGTGAAAAGCTGATGAGATATACATTTCAATCCAAATCCACGCGGAATCAAAAGACCCAGCAATCCAACGGGTCGATAAAAACCATCGAACACAATGTGTCTGCATGGAATGAATCCCTCAAGTACAGTAGGTCCTTTGTTACACCTCCGCCTGCCAAATATGCTGGTTACATTTTCACACTATATTTACTTCTTAGATTTCCTTTCAGGGTCACAGTGCAAAAATTGAACCCCACCACAGGAGAGTTCATTACGTAGTTCGAGTAGGTGGCATTAGCTGCTTTGCTAAGCTGTTCGCTCACAAGTGATAGACGATATTGACGATAGATGGCAACGTGTACACAGTCGATTAGTAGTTCTTGTATTTCTCTCCAGATGGCGGGATACTACAGTGCGCAAGTGTTCTCAACTGGAGGTGCGTGGACCAGCAGCTGTATGCGTGTTTCGGTTCGTACACTTTAAATACATACAGCTATCACTCTTTTCTTACTTACAATATCTTCTAGTAATTATAGTTTGCATGCTTCTTTAATAATTTCCAGCGTATTTTCTTTCATAAAAAAGAATGAAGTAGGTTTCTGAGATCACTTTGCTGTTTGTGTGTGTCCTTGTGCCCTTCTTGTCAATTTTCGAACCAATTTACCGTTTTTCATAAAATTAAGCGACTGAAGGATGTCCCTATGCAGTACTACGTTTCATACATTCCACAACAACAACATGGCTGACGCGCAAATTTACAATATGGGACTCCTCCAGTGCCATATACATTTGCGTCCTTCATTTGTTTTGAAGGCAGTAATCTTAATGCTCAATATCATACATTTAGACATGGCCAATAATAATTAACTATTTGAACTACAGTTTGCTGTGTACCATATACTAGAGGTAGGCCACTGATCTACAGCACAAGCAATTGTAAATTAGAAAAGGTACGTACTGGCGAAATTGAACTTATTTCTTTTACTAATTACTGATGCTATAATGAAAATATGTTTGGTATGTGGGTGATGTGTGTGTGTAAAGAAGATTGCTCATAAGATTTTTTGAGGCATAGATTTTGACAATAGAGTTCCTGCTTCATAGCAAAAGTTAGAAAGATCAATTAGTTGATCCTTCATGATTCATATGCTGCTAGAATCATATAAAACATACTACAGCTGAACAATTTTTGATATATTTGTTTCTTAGGTTTGTTGGTGTCAGTTATGGATGGTTCATAGCTGTATGTTTTGGGTTTAATCTTTCAACGTATATTCAGAACCAAAGGTGATCGGTAGGAGGGGAGAGATTCAAATGGCAAAACAGTTGGGAGCTGATAACGGATGCTTGCAGTCCAGTGCGAAGTCAGTCGCCTACGAGAGGTGTGGTGTAGTTGGGAGTACAGAGAAGTGACTCTGTCAGTTTCCTAGAAATGATCTAGTTGTTTAACTGGATATAGCGCTCCGTTATTTTATATCAAGAATAAATTGAGTAAATAAAACATAAGTAAAAAGAAAATCACTAAAACTAAATGTGATTCGGTGAACCACACCCGTTTCCCAGAAGAGGATCACATACCAGACTGAGCATGTCGGGACAACAAAGTTACAAAGGGTGATCGTGTAGAACACAAATACACATTTTGGGCAATATTTGATGTTTTCGACGTTAAGGCAGGTGGTGCACAATGTTTCTACTGTCTTATGAAGCGTGAATGTTATTTATTTATTGCTTAAGAGAAATCCACTGTGGTGCAGAATGTTAAAGTTGGACACAAAAACCACCCACAGAATTTTAAAAAAAATTTGAATTTAGGTTATGGAACTTAATGTGACTAATACTGACTTTGAAAACTTTGGTTCTTTGACAACATTTATGTTGCTTCGTCATAACAATTCTTTGTGTAGGTACTAACTCACAAAAATTTTTCAAGAATTAAAATCTTGTTTGTTTCCATGAAATGTTGTGTTACCGCAAGAATCATAATCATAATTATGTAGCTGACCATTTACAGAGTGCCATCCCTCCTCTTTTGAGGTGGGATCCAGTCAGCCAACTGCATTTATCCACGTTTTTTATAAGATCCAGTTAGCTGTTGCGTCTTGATGAATTTTTAAAATAAGATTTACAGGGTCAAGACAGTTTTGATTCATTTTTGACATAAAATAATTTGAATCAGCCTCTTTCTGTTCTGAGAGTGTGTTTGTATTTTATTTTTTATTGATTTTTATTATCCTGCATTATTTATGCCAAAATCACACTAATCATTTCACTGTCAATTGTGATATTTGTCATTTAGTCACTTCAAAGTACAGTGAGCACCACACATGAGCACAGCAGAATAAATCACCGAATTATTTGCTTCAAACATGTAGAATTTAGTCTGACATATGGCTCTTCAGTCTTTGTGTTTCTGCTAAATACAATGAGGAATGTTTTACATTTAAACTCAGGAAAAAATTGCTTTTCAGAAACATTTTATTACAAAAAGTTATATTACATTCAAATAAAATCCCCCTAGTTTTGTGCCCTCTACCTGTATATATCCTGGTTACTAATAATCAAGGTAACATAGCATGAATATGTGGACATCAAAACAAAAGAAGAGAGCTGGATAAACAGCATTTGTTAAACATGAACCCAAATGACAACCCTTCACAACATGCATCCTTTATGGTGTTACATTTATGGAGGGTTGTTATACTAGTTCATATGATGTTTCACATAGGGATAAATACAGTGTGTCTCTTTTACTGTTTCCCTGCGCACTGCAACTGTCACAGGATGTCCTAATGGCAGCAGGTGTTCTGTGCAATAAGGCTGCTGTGCTCTGGGAGACAGTAAGAGGGAGAGCATGTATAATAGAATTAATGTGGGTTCAGTACTGCCTGATCTTTGTAACAAATATATAACTTCTCTGTTTTTTAAAAAAATATACATAGCGGCTCTTATATACAAATTATATAATTTCAGTTTTATTTTGTAATAAATTACAAGCTAAGGTTTTCTATCAAGGATAACTGTATGGAAATGCAAGCTGTTCATGCAGGCATTTTGCAGAGCTCCACATTCTTGAATATCAGCATACACAAGACAGTGTTTAAGCTACTTCCAAATTTTGGGATTTAATTACCTGCCCCTCTTCTGAATTGGCAAACACACAAAGTGGAAATGCCAGCTGCACTGTTTTGAAACACAAATGGCCTGTGACTATAAACTTCAGTCAGGTGAGCCAATTTTCAGTTCAAAAATCAAAACACTCTCAGTGTATGCAAAATGCCCTTTCTGTTATGGAGCTCATTACAGAATGGGAAGGAAAGGAAAGGAAAGAAGTAAACGGAAATCACTGGGAAGCTGAAATAATGGAGAGCACAGATCAAACTGCTTGAATTCTTAGACTAGAGCACCTGACTTTCAATTATGGACACAGGAAGAAACACACAGTTAGCGCAGTTAAGTAGTTCTATGTGTTGTCCACAACCCTCTAGAAACAGCTGTGTGTTTAACAACTATATGTTTTTGTTTACAGTCGGGGGGCAACTTGCTCAGTTACACACATGCTCCTTTGTTTTGCATGAAATTAGACTTATGCTGTCTTTATCCAAACATAAGACAGTTTTCCTAATCCATCATCTGAACAATGAATTACAATTGCTTAGAACATTAAACACGTTCTCTGTATGTATTTTCCTGTATATTGCAGATTGTGAGAGGGGCTTTGTTACAAGCAGGGTTGTCAATATATCTGGGTAAATGCAGTAACAGTGATGATTTCAATTATTTGCCACTCACAGATGAATTTGAAGAGAATGTAAGACAGACTGGATGGATTGCAGGTTTATAAAGACACTGTATCAACTGGAGTGATTACTTAGCCTCAAATGGCATGACACAATGATTTTGTTTGGTGAATTTGGTAGAGGTTGTGAAGAAAATGATCAGCACTCATTTATGTTACTCTACTGCAATCTGCCAGAAGAAACTAAGGCATCACAAAAGATCTCAGTCAGGGTGGTTGGTGACCCACCTCCTATTCAAGCACGGAGCTCGAAAATTACAGGTCAGAAACATTACAACCTGCGTCAGCTGTCTTGTTGATATAAGACAAGTGTTTGGAACATGCAAAGTTTTGTTTGCATTCTTGGCACTTTATCTCAGATCTGTTGCCAGTTTAATATCACAACCTTGTAGCTGGATGTTACTAGAATATTACAAATTGAAAGATATCATTCATCTTGATTGTGTTGGCAAAGAGGACACTTTAATATTGCACTAACACTCCATATTGCTTCAGCTCACATATGAGTCCTTAAACCTCTGGGTCTGCATCAACCACCTGATAACCTCAACCTCACTTGTTCAGCAGAATAACATGCACATATGTCAAGAAGTGACACTGAAGTAACTAACAAAAGTGGATGGATGAAAGATAGACTGGAATGAGAAGAAATTGCAACTAAGGCTTAGAAAGTTTAGAAATAGTCACATGTGATTGTTTGTAGGTACTGATTAATTGATCATTTTACCCCTTGTGTGTCTTTTTTGTTAAATGCCATTTTGCATGTTCTCAGAACAAAGACTACTATAGAAAGTCCAGTGAGTATGAGGTTAATGGTTCTTGTAATGTGGCAGGTAAATGACTGCAAAATCACAGTCAGTTGGCAGTAATGTTATATAATTTGACCCATGGTTTTGGTGTTGTTGTCATATTAACTGCTAACCATTGCAGTTGAATTCTCCTTTGTTGGCTGACCGTAACCACAGCACAAAAATCGTACTGGTGCATTGCTTCAGATTGCGCAGGGCAGACAACGGGAATACCAACTTTGCGAGATAGTTACGTGCTTGAATTTCAGATATGTCAGTAGAACTATACCCTATATATATATATCATAGTTACTGCTTCTGGCTTTGCATGCCATTAGGCATTAGCACTTTCATATTATTTTATACAAACAATGATTTAAGTACTTGAAACCACTAACTAACCAATACTGAATATTTCTTAATATGATTTGGAAGTAATACAAAAATATAGCACTGATACAAGCATTTGGCAAGTTCTTCCTATTACAAGATATACAGGAACAACTAGGATTGCCATAAATACTGATTACAAACAGTTGCTATTTACTCTGCTGGCAGTATAATGGCTCATCACAAACTGTTCACAAAGAACAGGGTGGTCTTGAAGTAGTGTCACCACATACACGTTCCCAGACACTGAGTTGGCCTTCATGGAAGATGACATGCAGGAGATATGACCCAGTCTGTATTGGCTGTCGTCCTGTCAAACTTGCTACACACTTAAAATATCGTGTTTTCTCTTCTTGAAAGTTTTGACGAGAAATCAGACTTCCATATTTCCATGTAAAGACTATCACATTTTGATTAACCATAATATGGTTAAGAAACAGTGACACAAGAATAAGATCACATGAATAGTGTTTCATGAACTGGAAAGCATGTTGCAGCACTTTTGATAACAAAGGAATTAAAGAAATAATGAGAAATTCATAAGTTACATTTCACCAAAAACAATAAGACTAGAAGAAACTGTACACAGTACACTGGAGGAAAGAGCTCTGATATGAATCCCTGTAGGAATGGGAGGTGGGGGGAACAGTAAAGTGTGATTACTGTATAAGAATGGGATTCTGAAGGTTGCCAGAGAGGTATGATTAATTCAGATAAGGGCTGAGTACACAGTCGATGTATATACAGACACACAAACAGTCAAACTGGGTTATAACAATAACATCTGATGCGACATTTCGTCTGTGGCGTCAGATATTCTGCGGTACCAACTAATTACTCACTGTTAATGATAACATTATACTCCTCAGTTAGAACAACAATCGTTCGGAACAACACAAAATATTCAGTCCCTTTCATGATGTTATAACCACGTTCGACTGTACGTAGAATACTGACTGAGAAATACAAGTTTGTTACATGGTGATTACGGGGATAACGATCTTGTGAGATGTGAGGATGACACGTAGTGTAGTAGAAATTTTCACACATTTTGGAGCGATTTACTGCCACTTTATTGCAGATAAAAGTTTGAAATGTCAGTAAATTTCTACCGTACCACCTGGCATCCCATCCAAGAATACAGTGTTTTTTTTTTAAATATACACAAAGAGCCATAATATTGGATATTCAGGTCTTCTAGCATGTGATTCTGTGTCACTGGGCAAGTAGCTCCTTGAGACTTAGAAGTAAGAAGTATGCTCGATACTGAAGACAAAGGCACCACAGTTCTTTGAAACACTGGGAACTACTTGCACAACAACAGACTGCCACATCCCAGAAAACTTGAATCTTTAGCAGTGCCGCAGTGAGAACCTCAAATCCTGCAATGATGCCATTGTCTGAACCAGTTATATGGGGTGAGACAGAGGCAGTGTTTCAGTGACAGATGATATTATGCCAAAAATTCAGTCTAAGAAACAGTGTGATTGGTATGAAAACATCTGCACAATGTCTCAGTGATCTGTACTTCACAAAAGACTGCAGATATTTCAGAAGACAATATGGCTGAGCTTCCACTTCTCTTCCGAAGCACTTCTGATGACCATCTATAAACCATTTCATATTTACAAACTGCAAGAAAGATAACAAAGTTGGAATTATATGAAATATAATCAGCAGTTGAAATGTAAGCAGTATACCTAAAACAGGAGCCTACCAGAGCTTCAAATTAAAAGGTACAGATATCCCTGTGTAGGCCATTGGCACCTCATGGAGGTGAGTGGACAGTTTCAGTTTCACACCCCAGCTGTGTTAACACTAGGTACACAGTCTCTGGTACCCATGGAACATTAGGCTGGGTAGGCCTCAGAACTGGCTTGGATACTGTGAAGAAGAAAAGAATATCTTGCCTTGCCTCTCCTGGGAATGGAACCTCGATTCCTCAGTCATCCAGCATGTAGCATGGTCACTCTACTGAATACGCTACTCCAAGGGCCCAATGAGCAATGTTAATTGTCATGGGCACAGACAGATAGAGTTTATAGTTGGCTCACTACTGTCTCTTACCTGCTATTCAAGCTTACAACAGTTTGAAGAGACATTCAGATCACTTGGTAACTGATATATGATAAAATGATAGGAGTGACGCCTTAAACAAATGCTGGCTGCCTATAGAAGAGGCTGAAAACAGGCTAGAGTCATGTCAATGTTTCAGACCAGTTATAATGCATACATCACTCCTGCTGAAAATATTCCGCACGAAGAGACCCAACTTGTCTCTCGTGCAGATTTCAGGGTAGAAGATGCCCATTGTCAGAAGTGGGTTGTTATATATATGTACACAAGGGTAATAAAGCTTGAGAGATGATTATATAATAATGAGTGGGATGTCAGACTAGTGGACTTCTCCATCTCCGTAACGTCTTGCTGTCATTCTAACCTCAACCTACAGAGTTTGAATTTATTTTTTTCTTCCACAGATTTCAGTATATTGGTGTGGAGAGAGTTTAGTTGGTACCATATCAAATGTCAACTGACATCCCCAAATACTAATGATAATGCATTGTACAGACCCTGCCATGGACAGTGAACTTATGTTGCAGGGAAAATATCTCTGCGTAAAATATTGGCAGGTACACTCTGCCTTGAGCTAACATGAGGGTTAGGGTGATTGATATATATATGTACAGGTCTACTGCCATCGTGCTGTGTTATTTCATGCGATTTATAACCAAGTCTGTCACTACTTGGAGACCTTTCTGGTACGGAGAGTCGACTAACGAGCTGGCTTGTCGAACTGCCTCGATGCAGTGTTTCCGGGCCAGAAATTGTGTCTGTTCCAAACCCTGTGACTTATGCACCAGTTCAAATGCCCGTTCCACGTCGCCTGGTTCTTGAAATCGTCGCATGATCATTGGGTTCAATTCAGGGTACTGAAACAATAAAATTAATTGAGTTTAAGTTCAATGTGAATGCTGAATTTGTTGTTGGTCTGATGTTAATTAAAGAACTTGTTAATTTTTCCACCTTATCACACCACAGTTCAATAACAATGAAAGCATCCATGACAAGAACAATTTTTATTTTCCCAGGCATATAAAACTTTTTAAGTCATCTATGCAACCCACATGGATGACAACACCTTAAAGCAAGTACCAAAATCTAAGTACCTAGGTAGTATATTTACAGAAGGTGGGAAAAATAAAGAAGATATAATAAAACGAATTAAAGAAGCTAAAGTTATGTTTAATAACAAAAACCAACTACTGTGTTGGAATAACATTAGTTTAGAAATGAAAAAGAAACTTATAAAAAGTTGCATTTAGAGTGTTGCTGTTTGTGGATCAGAAATGTGGACTGTAGGAAAAAATGGAGAGAGGATCACAAATGCATTTGAAACATGGTGCTGGAGAAGAATGTTAAAATTAAAATGGACAGATAGAACAACGAATGATGAAGTTTTCCAAAGGGTGAAAGAAGAAAGATTACTTTTAGAAATTTTAAAAAATAGACGCCACTCATGGATAGGGCATACAGTTAGGCATAATGATTTTGTTGTAAACATCCTTGAAGGAGCAATATTTGGAAAAAAGGCCGTGGGAAGACCTCGACTAAAATACTTAAAGCAAGTCACCTGAAACACAGCAGCTGACAGTTATACAGAAGTGAAAGGAATGGCTTCCAACAAATCCAGATTGAAAGCTGCCAGCCAATCAAAAGATTGAGGGATAAGAAGAAGATGGAACCCACCACATGAGAACCGTATTGGAACATATGTACAAGTTTGGAACCACTTAAACCAAAGCTGTTTCCTCTGTGCTGTGCATAGAAAATGGATATTACAGACGAATAGTATTTGGAACTAGACTTTGCTTGCCAAATGGCACAGTGCATATTCATACCATCTGACGTGTACGGTAATGAGTAACAAGTGCGGGCCGTTCGTGTACGAGTTGTGAACATTTTGCGTTGTGTCATCGCAGAATGTCAAGTTGACGTTGTAATAGCAAGGCAGTAGATGTTTTAGAGGTGAACTCGTGTAACACTAAATGACTTTCTCCCTTCATCAATGTGTACGAGGGCAGTCCATAAAGAAACCGAACTTTTTTTTTAAATTTATTGCTTTACTTACAACTTAATCAAACTTGTCTCCTTCAAAGTACTCCCCCCCACTCTTGACACATCGCTCCCAACGTTTTTTCCAGTTCTGGAACACGTCCTGGAACGTGTTTTGCGGGATGGCGGGAAGGTCCCGTATCCAGTTTTCTTCTATCTCTTCTACCTTCTGAAATCGGCGACCTTTTAGTGAGGATTTCAACTTCGAGAACAAGAAAAAAGGCCGCAGGGGCCAAATCTGGAGAGAGGGGGGCTGGGGGACAACAGTCGTCTCATGGTTCGTCAAAAACTCACGGATAAGCAGTGCATCTGTCAGCAGACGCGGCACAAATTGTGCGGCAACACGACGCATCTGCAGTTTGTCGGTCAAAATCAGGTGGCACGAACTTTTGCAGGTTCCTACTTCTTCGGCAACTTCACGGACAGTTAGGCGACGATTTTGACGAATCACAGCAAACACTTTCTCAACGTGATCGTCGTTCATTGACGTGGAAGGCCGTCCAGATTTGGGGTCGTCTTCGACGGATGTTCTGCCTGATTTGAAATGCCGGTACCACTCGTGACATTGCGTACGGCTAAAACAATCCTCTCCATAAGCCTGTTGCAACATCTGAGAAGTCTCTGTAAAAGTTTTTCCCTATTTGAAACAGAATCTTACGCAAACGCGTTGCTCCTCAAGATCCTTCATTTATCAACTTGCAAAAACTCGCCTAGGGTACTAAACACACACTCATTCAAACGCGTGTCTAATTGACGGGACGTGTTGCTGCTAGTGTCAGAATAAAGCTTAAAGTCCCCGCTACACAACGCCACCATCGCGAGCGTGCTGCGCGCTCTCGTTGGCTCTCTGTTTCACAAGTTCTGTTCCTTTAAGGACTGGCCTCGTGTGCAGACAGAACACACAGTAATTCATACTGTCGGACTGGGCACTGCACAGCGGGCGGCATCATCTGGCCCTCTGAAGCTGTGATGTCATAGACTACTGTATGGGGAGCAGTGTGCTGACAAAAAACACTCTCAGTACCATGACGGAGCTTTAAAGAGTGTACCAGTTATGTACAGCATGGGCCGGGATAGCTCAGTCAGTATAGCGACTCGCTACGGTTCGGGGATCGAATCCCTGTGGGGGAGAAGTTTCCTGTACCCATCCAGACCGGCCCTGGGGCCCAGCCAACCTCCTATACCAGGGGCATCGGGTCATTCCGGGGGGTAAAGCGGTCGGGGCGTGGTGTTGACCCCCCCACACTTAGCGCGGAGATTAAAGAAAAAGTACAGCTCTGTCTCTGTTGTCCCTCTGTGCCTTCTTGGCAGGTCATACAGTGAACTTAACCGTTATTTAGCTGCTTACATAAAGGTGGTGAAGGTTCATTAAGGTGCAACTCATCAGGCCCTACTCCAGGTTTAAATTGTTGAGTCCATTTTTTTATTGTACTGTTTTTGTGTGAAGGACGTTGCCATTGAAACAGGTTTAACCCTTTAAAGGCCAGTGGTTAATATATTTGCCAGCAGGTTTAACATCCCATCATTCTACGTTCTGCCCACAGAAGTTATTTATGTGTTTTGTACGGATGTCAGAACAAACGGCGATTGTGTGCCTATATGGCAATAACTGACCGATTTTTGTAACAGAGAGGGCAAGTATTTACTTCGCGGTGCGAGCTGAATATTTAAGTATAATTGATGTTACTCTTAGCCTTCAGAGTGTTCTTTTTTGTTGTTGTTGTTTTGCTGACCATGCATGCTGGTATGATCCTTGTAAATAATCAGCTTGACGCAGAATTTTTCTTGTATGTTTATTTCTATTCTCTACATGTTTCGGGCGGGGGACCGCGGTAGCACAGTGATTAAGGTGCTGTGCTACAAATTGGAAGGTCGCTGGTTTGATCCTAGCTGGTGTCAGTGGATTTTTCATTGACATAAAATCCTTCCGATCGCACTGTGGCCCTGGGGTCGACTCAGCCTCTAACATAAATGAGTACCAGGAGTATTTCCTGGGGGTAAAGGCGGCCGGTGCGTAAGGCTGACAACCTACCACCATCCTGTGCCGTTGTCACGTAATCTG